>ERZ824598.237-NODE-237-length-94098-cov-14.112257_pt1 | contig 94098 bp, 91 predicted proteins | sample MGYA00519934_ERZ824598 | MGnify/ENA primary metagenome ERZ824598 (study PRJEB31778, sample SAMEA3449177) | human gut metagenome | biome: human gut; feature: human-associated habitat; material: faeces | place: United Kingdom | collected 2010/2012 ... | reverse complement strand
TAGAATACATGCCTGTCACGCATGGGGTCACGGGTTCGAGTCCCGTACGCACCGCCAATAAATACTGAAAACTAATGTTTTTACAAATTAAACACCCGGTTTTACACCCAAGAATGTAAAGCCGGATGTTTTGTTAATGGCTTTTTGCTATTTATTCGTTTGCTATTAATCTGTATCTTCAAGGCTGAAGATGTTGGAAACATCGGTATTGAACAGCTTTGCCATTTTCAATGCCAAAATGGTGGAAGGTACATACTTGCTGTTTTCTATAGCAACAATTGATTGGCGGGACACACCTATATGCTCTGCCAATTGCGATTGGGTCATGTCGAACTCAGCCCGAAATATTCTGATTCTATTTTTCATGGCTTGCCTCCTTCCTGCTTTTCCACAGCTCGTAGTCGAACTTTGCACGGAACAGCACAAACACCAAAAACATGTTGGCAACTAAAGCATAGAGAAAAGGCACGTCGAAAAGAAAGAGGAAGATGCCGATGGTGAATGCCATTTGAATCTTGGCTGCCCACACCCACGACTTCAGTCGGAGCGTCATGCAATACTCATCTTCGTCTTTCTCGCGGGCAAATGCAATGAGAAACAACGCTATTGCCGTGAGAACAAAGACCAACTCGTGTGTCATACCGGTTTTCTCGAATACAAAACGGTATTTTGATAAAATACCTCCACCAAATCCCGGCATTGCTATACTCACCAAATCGTCGGGCAGCCAGGCGTCGTTGGTCACTATAACAGCTAAACAAGCAAGGCACAAAGCCAACAATATGTAGCCGTATATCTTGGCATGTACAGGTAATAAATTAATTTTGTTCATAACAGTAAGTTTTAAATCATATTGATGAATATGCGATGTCTATGTTGCAAAAGTAAAATATTCTTTTCTAAAAGATAAGTAAACTTTACTTTGTGGGCGTTGTTTTAGATTTGTTTAACGGTTGTGGAAGCGGTGAAAATCTGGTGTGCTTTATATAGAGTATGACAATTGATGTATGTGTTTTAAATCTAATCTGCCGTTACACTTAATCCTTAATTCGTACTGCTGTCTGGCATATTGTTTTCCGTTTTGAGTGAAAATGTAGTGTGATACATTGAGAATAATCTGTAAACAGTATGGTTTATGCAGTGGATAATAGGGCTGAAGAGTCGGCAATCAAGTTAAAAATGCAGTTTTGTCGGTATGATTATAGGTTGGTGTTCATTAATTATAATCAAGACATTGCGTTATGGAGCGATGCATGGAAAATATGACAGAAAAGACCGTTCCTGCCTGTCAGGTTGTAGGAACGGTCTTTGACAATCAATCTAAATATGAAAAAAACAGATGTTGAGACGTAAATTGATGTTCTGAATCAGTTGCCATCAGATTGTGTCCTGCCCAAGACATGCATTTCAAAATCCGTAAGTTGAGTGTAGCGGGCTACACAACCGATGATACTTTGTAATGCAGCGTAAAAGACAATGCAAGTGAGTGCAAATAGAGCCTGCTCTTTTTTTGCCGAGCGCCGCTTGTCTTATCCAAAGACAATGCAAGTAAGTGCAAATAGAGCTTGCTCTTTTTTTGCCGAGCGCCGCTTGTCTTATCCAAAGACAATGCAAGTGAGTGCAAATAGAGCTTGCTCTTTTTTTGCCGGGCGCAGTTTGTATTGTATAAATAGCGCACGGAATGATGGCATGGATATATATGACATACGGGTATTTTTATAATACCTGTCAGTCTTGAACTGCCGCTTATAACCGTTAGCCGATGATATTCATGGCTTTTGCCAGAACCATGACTCGTCGTATGTGTCTTTGCCTATTTCCGCATCAGAACCTTCCGGCTTCAGTGTGAAGTAAGTGCTGCTGTTGCCGCTTTCCACATTTGAGCCGTTGTGCAGGTAAGTACTCAGATAATACAGGTTTTTCGCCATGTATTCGTCGAGATAGTATTCTTTTGTCTGTATACTCTGATGATTCCAGTTGGCATCTTTGTTAAGTACGAGAGGCTTGCCTTCTATCAGGCGTCTTCTTACCTCTCCAGGGTGGAGCAGAAGTCCGTTTTCGTCGCAGACATACGCCGCAAACGACGGATCCATCCATATCCATTTGTCGAGAGTCCGGCTCCACACCATGACTATCACATGGCAGTCGTTGTCATGTATGTAGTCCTTAGGCTGACAGGTTATGAAACGTGCCTGCCATCCCATAGCCAGATACATCTCTGACAGGACGATGGCAAGTCCGCGGCAGTTAAGTCCTCTGTTCTGTGCCTTGCAGGCGTTGTAGAGGTCTATAGCGTTGCGTTTCGTGTTCCGTGGAAATCCTCCGGAGCCGTCGTGCCTTATCTGGTCGTGCAGCCAATACATGATATTCTTCATTTGGGAAATCTCGTCCCCTTTTCCTGCAATCATATCAAGATTGAAGAAAGTCCTTATTTTCCTCATATCCTCATCGTCAGGAGACGCGTAGGTGAACTTCTCTTTATTTGTTGTGTATGCTGTCGCGTAAGGTCCGCTGTGCTTCAGCACGTACAGATAATCCTTTGTTTTCCGCAGTTCTTCTGCCAGTTTCTTGAATTCTTCTTCGTTCCTTATGTTGTCAAGGTCTTTGTCCTGACACAGCCATTTGTAGTTGCCGTAGCCTTTGCGTATGGCTTTCTCGAGTGCCGCTACGGCTTTTTCTTTCTCTCCTGTTATTGAGTAGACACAAGCCATGTCATACAATGCGTATTCCACTCCGAACACCTCCGAATACTGCGGCATGTCAGTCAGCCTGTCAAGTGTCGCGCATACCTCATTGAATCTGGCGTTCTGTACTATCGGTTCTTCGTATTCAATGAAGTCTCTGTTGGCAGACCTGATGATATATCCTTTGACTGTGCATTTGTCTGTAAGCGGACATCCGGTCACCTTTCCGAATCCCATGGACACGCAATCGCCCAGAAATATGATCTCTTTAAGTTCGGGACAGTTCTCAGCAATGTCAGGACCGCCCGTGCTTATTATAAAGTCTTCAAATTTGAGAGTCTTCAGCGACGGCATGTCATAGCACATCCACCCGTCAGCATGGCCGAGCACTCCATGTATGGTTATCTCCGTGACATTCTCTATTTGCTTGAAAGCATGGAAGGCAATGTATCCGATATCGTTTATGCTGATTTTCTTCAGCTTGCTGCAACCGCTGAAACATTCAACGCCAATTTCCTTTGTGAATTTCGGGAAGGTCACATCAGACAGGTTGCGGCACTCTCTGAACGCACCGTTTTCCAGAATGATGTTCTCCGGAAGTTTTATTTTCTTCAGAGCCGATTGCATGAAAGCCATGTCCCCGATGCGTTTTGTGTTTTGCGGCAGCTCTATCCTCTCTATGCGGCAATTGCTGAACAGATATGCGGGTATGGAGTTTTTATCGGTTATCTTACGGTTTTTCCCATTCCCTATGTATGTCGTCTCGCCGGGTACTAATGTCGCCGCAGTCATGTCCAGATGTCTCAGCTGACCTTTGGTGTATTCCTCTTCCTTATTGCATCCCGCCATGTCGCGCAACAGAGCAAGGTCGTCTGCGTTCAGTCTTCCCGAAATCTTCAGGTCGGTTATTTCATATTTCTCACTGCCGGATATCAGTGAGTTCAGCGTTCCCGGTGTTTTCACTGTCACGCTTTTTCTCTCTGCCGCCATGCCGGAAACATGCAGCAGCAGTGTTACAGCCAGTAGGATATACCCGAATTTTCTGTTTACAGTCATTGTTGATATGTTTTGATAATAACTTATGTTTTATGATGTTATATTGCTCCCGACAATTTAAGAACAAGCTTTCATTCCGCTCGTTTGCACTATCTTTGTATAAGATAGGCTTCGGCTCGGCAATATCAAGTCTGGTAAAACTTTGTTTTCCCGCCTTGATGCTGCACTCGCCTTGCACTATCTTTGTATAAGATAGGCTGCACTCGGGAATTTGAAAGCAAGCTTTCACTCCGCTCGTTTGCACTATCTTTGTATCTTAACCTGTCATTCGGGCATGTCCGTGCATATGATGCGGTTGACCGTCCGGAGTATAATTCGGGTTTAAGGCTTCTGCCAGAACCATTGCTCGTCGTATGTTGCGGTGCCTCCTATATTCGCGTCGAATCCTTCCGGCTTCAGAGTGTAGTATGTGCTTTTCCCCTCCGATTCGACATTAGGATAGCTGTCAAGGTATGCACTCAGAATATACAGATTCTTTGCCATGTATTCATAAAGATAGTTCTTCTCGGTGAACATCAATACATGGTTCCAGTTGGCATTGTCGCTAAGGACGAGCTTCCTGCCTTCTATCATACTCTTTCTTATTTCTCCCGGATGCAGTATCAGTCCGTTCTAGTCGCATACATAGGCGTCGTATGTCGGATCCATCATAATCCATTTTCCCAGTGTCCTGCTCCACACCACCACAACTATATGGCATTCGCTGTCGCCCGGGTCCATCGACTGGCATGTGACGAAGCGCGCCTGCCATCCCATGGCAAGATAAAGCTCTGTCAGAACGATGGACAGACCGCGTGAGTTCAGTCCGCAGTTTCTTGCCTTGCATGCCTTGTAAAGGTCTATGGCGTTGCGTTCTGCGCCCGGAGGAAATCCTCCCGAGCCGTCGTGTCTTATCCTGTCGTGCAGCCACGACATGATGTTTCTCATCTGTGACAACTCATCGCCGTCGCCTGCTATGTGTTCAAGATTGAAGAAGTCCTTTATCTTTTTCAGTTCGGGGTCGTCGGCAGAAGCGTAAGTGAAGCGTCTGTCGTTGTAAGGGTCGTGCGCTCCGTAATGGTTCGAAGCCTTCAGGATGCCCAGAAAGTCTTTTTCGCTTTTCAGACCGCTATACGACTTCCCGCTCTGTTTCTGCTCCTGTTGCGGATCCTTATACTTATAGCTTGCAGCCATCTCGGCATACTGTGCGGCTTTTCTTTCCTCTCCGATGTCCGTCAGTATCACCACCATGTCGTACAGTGTGTTCTTCACTCCGAAGATGCTGGAGTATTCGTCTCTTGCTATGAGCTCCTCACATTTCCTGCAAGCCTCCTCCATCTGCCTGCTGAATGTCACCGGCTCGTCATATTCTATGAAATTCTTGTCACCTGACTTTATGACATATCCTGTTACGGTGCACTTTTTCATCAGCGGACATTCCTTCACGCTTCCGAATCCCATAGGCATGCATGTTCCGGAGAACACAATCTCACTCAGCTGCGGACAGTTCTGCGCTATTATCGAGCTGCCTGTGTTGATTATAAAACCTTCGAAGTGTATGGATTTAAGACTCGGAAGGTCGCGGCACATCCATCCGTCAACATGTCCGATGACGCCCTTTATGGTTATGTCGGTGAGGTTCTCCATGTTTCTGAAGGCTCGTGAGCCAAGCAGTCCTATGTTGTTGATGGTTATTGATTTCAGACCGGTGCATCCGCTGAAACATTCAGACCACAGTTCCTTTGTGAAATACGGGAATGTCACTTCCGACAGTTTCCTGCATCCCTTGAACGCCTCGTTGTTCACAACGATGTTTTCCGGCAGAGTTATTTTTTTCAGGGCAGAATAGCCGAACGACCTTACGCCTATAGCCTTTATGCTGTGCGGCAATACTACTTCCTCTATTATACAGTTGCTGAACATGTAAGCCGGCAGTGTGTATATGTCGTTTATGATGCTGCTTTTGTTGTTTTCTATGAACGGAGTGATGTCCTTGACAAATGTCACTCCACTCATATCTATTCTTTTCAGCCGTCCTTCGGTGCGTTGTTCCTTTGCGTCGCATCCCGCCATGTCGCGCAGCATCATTATGTCGGCAGAGTTAATCGCGCCTTCAATCTTCAGCTCACTTATCTTGTATTTCTCATTGCTTTTTATTGTCGTATGCAGCGTGCCCGGTGTCCTCACTGTCACATCGCGTCCGCTTGCCGTAATACATACGTACAGTAATGTCAGCATTATGAGTGCCGGTAGGGTCTTGTTGTGATTGTTCATAGGAGTGCGTCTATCGTTGAATAATGTATTGTTTATTTATAAGTAGATGTTCTGAATTGGTTGCCATCATGTTGTGTGCTGTTCCGGTGGTGCATTTCAAAGTCAGAAGAGTGAGTGTAGCGGGCTACAATACCGATGAGACTTTGGAATGAAAGCCTGAAGAGCGCACAGGATGACGGCAAAGATATATATGACATATGAGTAATCTTATAATATCGGTTGATTTTGAATAGTTAATTAACATTCTTATCTGATAATAAGACGCGCGAGCCCTCCGGTTATAAACTGTCTTTAACCTTAGTTAACCAAAGAACAGTCCCATCGTGAGTGTTGCGTCTGCTGAATTTCACCGGAATTCTTCCGGTATGCCCAAAACTGGCAGGAATATCAATGTGGAGGTGTGTTCCGCGAACAGTCTCCAATCTTTATGCATAATTCTTATATCGATTTCGCATCATATTTAACCCCAATCCTGTCTGGATTTAAATATGAATATCCGCAAATGTTCAATACGCCCGACGACCGTTGGAGGACGCCTGCATCGTTAACATTTTATGTTAATCGCGTCCACGGATATTGTTTGAGACAACTGTCTGATTGCCTGTGGGTTGCAAAACGTGCTTTTCGGGCGTCCGAAACAGGCTGTTTCAGCTCCTGAAAGAGCCTGTTTCGCAGCCCCAAACAGCCTCTTTCAGGTCACGGCATTGCACATACCGTGAATCGGACACAACAGAGCGTTTTATAGTTGCATATTTGCAAGTATGGACAGAATGCGGATATTCAAATATTGGAAAAATTGAGCGATAGTGGTTTTCTTTTGATTTTTATTACAGCGAAGCCGTTTATAAGAATTGTTCTAAATCATATCTCTATCGCACTTGTATATCACTCGTAAGATTCCCTTTTTTAAAGGATGAAACATATTGTCTCATTGTCGCAGGAAAAGCCAACATACGTAGAATATGATGGTGCAAGCGACCGTTTTATCACACAGGGTGGTTTCGGTTTAAATGATTCCGAGGCGGATCTGATTGAAGATATGGCGGTAGACTTATATGATGACAACAGATGGGTATACTTTCTTTCCCCAAGGGATTTCCTTGACGAACGCATGGCTTTCACGGCACTGAATTATGACATTCTTTCATTAGGCATGAATCTGTCACCGGGAATAGAGAAAATAATGAAGTATTATATCAATGTGGAATGTGTCCCGAAACTTTTTCTCAACTATACCAAACACAGATTAAGGGACAGCAGGACGACATTTGTTCTCCGGACAATCCGTATCGCTCGCTCGTTCCGGAACCAATTGTTCCAAAAGAACCGGGAATAGAGTATTATTCTTTTCTTGACAGTCTCGGATTCGGCAGCCCCGACTTTCTTTATGCCTCGATAGCGTTCAGAGAAGACCATTCCCCGATACACACATTCATGAAATCGGTGCTTGATATAAAGGAATTCGGCTTGAAGCCCATATCCGATACGACACCTGAGGAGTGGATGGAGCACGCACGTAAAAGTCTCGGACGCGTAATAAGATTCAAAGACAACACCTTCCTCGACCTTCTGCTCGCAACAGCATATGTGCGACAGATATGCGACAGCATACAGGCACTGACCTCCGAACAGAAGGAGGATATAAAACGTTTCTATTCAAACAGAAACCCAGATGTTGCCGACATGATATTGGAATACAACGATAATCTGTCCGAATGGGCGCAAAGCGACAATGCTATACAGAAGTATGAGATAGTTGACGTTGACTCGGTCAGGGCTGAAGATCTGGAGAGATATATCATGAGCCGTCACAAAGGGCGCAAGGTTGTGGTTGATTTCTGGAACACATGGTGTGGTTCGTGCTTAAACTTACATAAGATAATAAGGAAGCATAAGAAGCGTCTTAGTGAGCAAGGTTACGACTTTGTGTATATTGCGGACAACAGCAATATGGCGCAATGGGAGGATATGGTAAAGTATATCGGCGGTGAGCATTATCTCATCAATGGCAAGAGCCTAAGGGGAATATGGGATATCTACGGTTATCCGACACTGTTCATATATGATGAAAACGGTAACAGGATTGTGTCAGGCAACGCTAATGTATATAGGGTTCTGGGCATAAACAAAGAGTGAATGTGTGGATGTCAAAGTTGAAAAACTTAAATATGGATATTTTTCAAGAATAGGGATGAGTCTGAAGGTTTTATACGAAAACACATAACCGGGTTAATTCGGAACATGTGCTTGGAAAAAAATATAGCACAGCCGGTGTGCCGTGCTGTGCTATATTCCATTTCCGTAATTTATGTTCTGATGCAGGGGTCAGACTATTCCCTGCGCCATCATAGCCTTGGCTACCTTCAGGAATCCTGCGACGTTGGCGCCCTTCACGTAGTTGATGTATCCGTCCGGCTCGGTGCCGTACTTCACGCAGTTGGCGTGAATGTCGTTCATTATCTCGTGCAGTTTGCTGTCAACCTCCTCGCTGCTCCAGCGCAGGCGCTCAGAGTTCTGTGTCATCTCAAGTCCCGACACTGCCACACCGCCGGCGTTCGCAGCCTTTCCGGGTGAATACAGAATCTTGGCATCCTGGAACACTTTGATAGCCTCAGGTGTGGACGGCATGTTCGCGCCTTCGCTTACGGCGAACACTCCGTTTGCAACGAGTGCCTTTGCAGCCTCTTCGTTTATCTCGTTCTGTGTGGCAGAGGGCAGTGCTATGTCAGCCTTTTCAAACCATGGCTTGGCTCCGGCAACATATTTCACTCCGTATTTCTCCGCATACTCGCTTATGCGTCCGCGTTCTATGTTCTTGAGTTCCTTCACATAAGCCAGCTTCTCCTCGTCTATGCCGTCCGGGTCGTATATGTATCCGTCCGAGTCAGACAGTGTCACAGGTTTCGCTCCGAGCTGTATGAGTTTCTCCACTGTATATTGAGCCACGTTTCCTGCACCGCTCACAAGCACCGTCTTTCCCTTCAGGTCGATGTTGCGTGTCTTGAGCATGTTCTCGAGGAAGTAAACATTGCCATATCCTGTCGCCTCCGGACGTATGAGCGAACCGCCGAACTCCAGACCCTTTCCTGTGAGAATGCCGCAGAACTGGTGTGTCAGTTTCTTGTATTGTCCGAACATGTAGCCCACTTCACGGCCGCCTACACCGATGTCGCCAGCCGGAACGTCCTCGTCGGGACCTATGTGGCGGTAGAGCTCGTTCATGAAAGCCTGACAGAACCGCATCACCTCAGCGTTGCTCTTGCCGCGCGGAGAGAAGTCAGATCCGCCCTTGGCACCGCCCATAGGCAGGGTTGTGAGCGAGTTCTTGAATGTCTGTTCGAATGCGAGGAACTTCAGGATGCTCAGGTTTACTGATGCGTGGAAGCGCAGACCACCCTTGTACGGACCAATCACGTTGTTGTGCTGTACACGGTATCCCATGTTTGTCTGCACGTTGCCTTTGTCGTCAACCCACGTCACGCGGAACTCCACAAGGCGATCTGGAATGCACAGACGTTCGATGAGGTTTGCTTTCTCAAACTCCGGATGCTTGTTGTACTCTTCTTCGATGGTGCCTAACACCTGACTTACTGCCTGTATGTATTCAGGCTCATTCGGAAATCTTCTTTTCAGATTTTCTACAACTTCTGTGGCTTTCATTTCTTTAATGTTAGTTATTTGATTTGTTATGTTACCTGAAAAAACATTGCCCTGTCGTCCAAGGCGGATATGTGGGGAGCCTTCCGGAGAAGGCTCCTTTTATCTCCCTTTCAAATTTTTCGGTTGCAAAGATACATGTTTTATTTTGAAAAACAAACAAAAAGACACTTTTTTATAGAATAAGCTGCAAAAAGATAAGATATTGACGCTTTAACTGACTTGTGTCTATCCTATCACCCACTTGCTGCCGGGGATAAGCGATATGACTTTCGCTGTGATGTAGCAGCATACGAACGTACATATGGCGATGCCGGGGATGGCAGCCACGGTGGGCAGTGCGAGAACAGACTTGAACACACCTGCCCACATGCCGAGCCAGAATATGTGCATGAGATACATGCCGTAGCTCAGTTTGGACAGGTCGGTTATGATCTTTGGAGCTTTCTCCGCCTTTATGCATGTGAACATGAGGAACGCTCCGGCAGTGAGCATCACGCAGTTGATGGTGCAGAAAGCCCAGCCTATCTCTATCTCAGGGGTGGAGTGGGTGACGCCCGGAACAGCCTGCACATAGAACGACCATATGGTGATGGCGGCTCCGGCTGCCATGAGTGCCATGCCGCGGACGAGGCGTGTCTTTCTGTCCCATGTGAGGTGCACCCTTATGTAGTGTGCCATGACAAGATAGCCAAGATAGCCCGAGAAGTACCAGAGCATGTGATACTGGTTCCAGAAACACTGTCCCCACACCTCGCCGCACCAGCGGTTGAGGAACGGAATGCATGTGGAGATGAGGAAGAGCACGATGAAGAAACGCTCCTCCTTCGCTGTCGCCTTGCTCAGCCACGGTGATATGAAGGGTATGAACATATAGAGGCTGAAGAGCGGATACATGAACCACAGGTGACCGGCAAGGGTGGGGAAGTTGAGCAGTATGCGCGACAGGTCTTTCAATGACGTTTCTCCGTCAATCTGTCCCCAGAGCAGCGGCAGCGTGCAGTAGAGTATCATGAATACGAAGAACGGTGGCAATATGCGCAGGCTCCGCTTGCGGTAGAACTGCCACGTGGTCTGCCCTTCCTTCATCGGGGCGAGCAGAAACGCCGACACTATCATGAACAGTGGCACAGACATGCGTGAGAATCCGTCGTATACGCTCACCCACAGACGGTCAGCCTCGTTTGCCAGGAACGACTGCGGACCCGCCATGTCGGTAGAGCCGGCTGCACCGTAAAAGTTCTCACTTGCGTGCACTATCATGACAAGGAAGCATGCGAACACGCGTACGTAATCCAGAAAGACAATTCGTTTCATCGTTGTTTTTGATATTGTGTTTTGTTTTTATTTCTATTCTATGTTCTTTTCTGTCCGTTTACCGCTGAACCAGCTTTTTTTCAGATACTCGCGCACAGGCATGTCATACAGCTTCAGAGCTGCGTAAGCAGTGAAGAGCGAGGCTATGAAGAGTCCGGCGCAAACGCATATTATCATGCTCTGCGGTGCGTCCGGATGATTGTTCTTGAAGTTGTACAGCATGTATATGTATATGATGTGTGTCAGGTAGAGCGGATATGAAATATCTCCGAGAAAGTTGCACAGCCTGTATGCTTTCCTCCCGCGTATCTTACTGCCCGCGCCGATGCAGAGTATGAGCGGGAACGCGATGATTATGACCGCCGACTCATATATGCCGTTCATCCACATGTGTTCCTCGCCTCCCAGACGCGGACACGCGGTCACACCGACTACCAGGAGCGCGCACCAGAAGAATGCGTTGCCGATGGTGATGAAGCGTCCTATGCGTGCCACGAGTATGCCGAGAAGGAAAGGTGTGGCAAGACGCACAAGTCCAATGTATATCTGCGGCAGTTCAAACGACCATCCTCCGATGACGGTGTAGGCTGCCCATGTGCGTGTGCCAAGAAATCCGAACAGGTCGATGTTCATGGTCAGCGTGACGGTGAAGAAGGCAGCCACGACGCACAGTATTGCTATTGCCAGCTTGGACAGGTGGCGCAGTATGAAGGCGTAAATTATGTTGGCTATATACTCGAACTGTAGCGACCAAACGGGGTCTGTGAACGGATTTGTGACTACTGTGCCGCGCATGTCGAGCCATGCCGGTATGGGCAGGAGCGTGAGACACCATACGATGGCGAGCAGGAAGAAGTACCACGGCACTGTCTCTATTACCGGGAAACTGTCGCACGCGTTGATATAGAAAAAGCATGCGCCGAACATAGTTCCGAAGATAACCATCGGATGAAGGCGTATGATGCGTCGTTTGAAAAAGTCGGTCATCGTCATCTTGTCCCATCGGTTGTCGTAGGCATAGGAAATGACAAATCCTGACAGGGCGAAAAAGAAGTCCACCGCAAGGTAGCCGTGGTTTATTATCTGTTCCAACGTGCCGGGAGAATAGCACTCGAACATGTGGAACAATACGACAATGACTGCCGCCACTCCGCGCAGACCGTCAAGAATCTCATAACGTGGTTTTGAGGCAATGTAGCTGTTTGACATTTTTCTTCGTTGTTTGGGCTTGTTTAAAGTGTTAATAATCTTTTTATGTTTTATATTATTCGGGTTGCTGTAAAATGCATGTCGCTGCATGCAGTTGTGCCGGAGCAGATGCAAAGTTAATGCTTTTATGTCGGATATAAAAATGAATGTTGTTATAATTGTAGCGTAAAACAGGGATGAAGTGTGCAATGTGTCGTTCTCGCTCTATGTAATAAATAAATTTATCATGCCCCGAACCGGAAGGCTTTCATATTAACGCCGAATCATTATGCCGCCAAAACAGTTTTTTCACTTGATTCCGGGTTGTCCGATATTTCGGGCTGTACAGCAGAGCACAAATATGACACAATTAATATTGTTTAAGATATTCTTTCCATGTTGAAGGATATTGTTCTTTTGCCATATCGATTATATAATCTGGTATTGGGACAGAATTATAATCAATACCTTTTGTTTTTAGAAACTTTATTAATTTCCGTTTCCTATAATATTTGATAGTCCATAAATCTATCATCGCATCTCTTAATGCCTCCGGCAATTTAACTGGTACGGTAGGTCTTCCATGTCTATCCACACTATTATATATTGGAGAAGAAAAATCCGCGCCACTGTTTAATAGTATTAATGCGACATCATACTTTTCTGTAAGGATTGATTCTCCTAATGGTGTTGTGCCAAAATTATTCCTATAATTAATATTCGCACCTTCCTTTATGAGATACTCTACAATTGAGGAGTTGCCACACCCGGCTGCCTCCATTAAAGGGCTGCTTTGTGCATAAGGAGCATTATCAGTAGTGTCATTTACATTCGCTCCTTTTGCAACCAAATCCTTTACAAACTTGGAATCATACTCTCTATAAGAACAAGCCTCTATTATCGGAGAATGTCCATTATATGTATTGTGGTAGTTGAAATTTGCCCCATTATCAATTAGCAATTTAAACAAATCGTAATCTTGATTGATAATTGCCATCATCAACATGGTATTTCCATAAACGGAATCAGGTATATTGGCTAACTGAGGACTGGCTGACAATATTTTTTTACACTTGCCATGTCTTCATAATGGGCAGCCTTAGCCAATGGCCAAACTGGAGTTCCTTGAAACAAACGATAATCGTATGAGTAAAGTTTTGTCTTATCTACGGGATGGTCTATATTTGAACAAGATGTAGAAAACAATATTACAACAATTATAAAGCTAAATAATTTCATAACTAATCAGATTTATTTGTAAGTTTGGCAAATATACAGGCGGAACACTCCCGTGCAACTTCCTAAAAATGCATTGCCTCTGCAATATACCAATTACCGTACATCTTTTTCACTATTCTTTTATGGTTTGCCGGACTGTCTACAACCTTCAGGTATTCTATACAGTCGTTTTTGTTAATCCGGATGCGCATATTCCCTAAACTGTCTATTGACAATAAAAAAACTCTTGCTTTTTTAAAGAATTTAATTATATCAGCAATTTCCTGTTTGGAAAAAAAGTCACCAGTCCCCGTTTTTTTTATCTGTTCATTCTCAATAACATCAACTTGTCCGGTGAAATAAGAATAATCGACAAAATAATGAGGAACATCTTCACGTGCTTTTCCTATTATATATGTATCAGTGCCATCAAGCCAGTTTGTACCTCTATATGCCACAAAAATATCAACAAGCTTTGGATTCCATATCTTGTCTATATTTTTAAGAATTCCTTCATCACTTATTCTTATACAAGAAATGAATAACAAAAGTGTTAACACGAAACATTGAGCAACAGTTTTTTTCATAATGTCTATTTTTTTAATTTATACTTCGGTAATAAGATACCCGGAATCAGTTTACGTAAGATTGTGTGTTACTCAGGGGATGCTTTTCATAATCCATAAAGGAAATGCAGCGGGCTACACTAACTATGAAGAATTTGGAAAATCATCCTCTATCCGTACGTTTTATCATTCTACGGAATGTAATTTACCGGAAGAGTCTGATTGGAAATATTTTATAATTCTTACTCTTGCCCCCATCCCGAGATGTTCTATTTTATATCTGGTGTTGGGATACACTCTTATATAGTGTACGTTACTTCTATACACGCTTGTACAATCATCAGATGATGTCTCAACAACTCTAAACGAGTTTGATAATCTTTTTTCTAAATGAATGGTATCTATAGTATCATACGGTTTATACTGACGCAAAAAAACAAGATATGAATAAGCTTTATCCAAGTTATTTAAAGGTTCAATAGAAATGTGCAACATATTATGAATGTATAAAGCCTGTTCCTTGTAACGGAGTTCAAAGTCATGATTGTCGCACGAACATATCATGAACAATAGTATTAGAATATTTATTTTGTATTTCATAACTTATTTATTTTGATTAATATAATTTTCCCACCATTTTTTATTATATTTATTCTTGAATCTTCGGTCTGACATCTTTTCATCAAATTCTCTACTGATGTTGTATAAGCAAGTTTTGCAAGAAAAGCACTGCTCTCAATAGACATCAGTGGTTTATTCACTATGTTTCTGTATGCAGACTCGAAATGCAGCTGTAGTTTCAACTGTTGTAATCTTAATTCTGAAACAAGAACCGCAAAACAAAGAGCAGGCACAACCATTATTTTGCGCGGATGTTACTGTGGTAATTATATAACCCTACCTCTCCCATATAAACATAGTATTGGAACAAATACAGTCCGTCATAACTCTTGTTGAAGATGATTGAATCGAAAAAAGATGGCTCATCCACATTACCCAAATACTTACCTCTAAAGCAGACAGTAGCTGCCGACATACCCATTCCCTTGACTTTATGAGTACATAAATATATCATATCTTTCGTCGCAAGATTTTTATTATTATATCCAATCACATTCCAGAAAGTAAAAGGATATATTGAGAATTTCTCACTGACGGAGCCACGGCAACAGAATAGAGCCCTTGCATCATATCGTAAAATATTCTTTTTGTCAGTGTCTCCTATATACCCCTTCATCTCCAATGTTACTATTGCCACAGCCAACAAGCTGTCCTTATAATATGGTATCGGTATATGCTTTCAGTCTTGAATATACTGGAACATCTAAAGCTACAGACCTTTTTTTGTCTTCATCATATATTTTTACATAAGGTGAAAAGAAAGAAGCCGGATTCCACCATGACGTGTCCGCGATTACAGAGGATATAGGGTTTCTCTCCATTTGTAATCTTGCCAGCCTGAACGCCTCAACATTCTCAATAAACATTGAGGCAATGTCTTTTTTATCCATAAGATATACTACCGAAACCCTGCCATTCCTATCACTGACATTTTTTTTGCATATAACAAAAATATCGATACAGATTATAACCAGCATATAGATTATGGCGAACTTGAAATACATTGCAATCTTTTTCATAATTAATCAGATTTATTTGTAAGTTTGGCAAATATACTGGCGGAACACTCTCGGGCAACTTCCTAAAAATGCATTGCCTCTGCAATATACCAATTACCGTACATCTTTCTCACTATTCTTTTATGGTTTGCCGTACTGTCTACAACCTTCAGGTATTCTATAGAGTCGTTTTTGTTAATTCTGATACGCATATTCCCCAAACTTGATTAACTTTATTATCTTTAATGACTATTCTCATTTTCTAAAACCCTTGAAAAGACCGTCCCGTCTTTCAGCGTGTATTGTACAAGTCCATACTTCTTGCTCCATGAATAGCTTATAATGACATTAGAATCTTTTCGATTGACGGCTTCTGATTTACTGATATCAAAAAACATAATGTCGTTCATTGTAATACCACTTATTCGTAAACTCGTTGTATTCAACGGTATGTTATACAACCACTCGTCCACGTCTAATACAGAAGAGAAACAAATAGGTCTGCTATTGCTTCTTTTGTATATTTGCAAGATACCTCCTCTTTCATGATTGATAGAATATCGCACACCTGCTGAAGCTATATAGACTCTACTGCTTGTATTGAAGTACCCCCAGTTGATAGGATCCAACAAATTGTCAACATAAACTTCCAATATAGTTACAGTGTCAACAACGCCATCCTGAGATTTTAAATACATTATTTCCCCTTCATGTCTGTTTGTCACCCATTCAAGCTCATAATCACTCATATGTGTCATTTCATCATATTTGCATGTATAAAGAAGCGTAAATATTGATACTACCACTATCATCCTTTTTATTAATAAACGTCTCATGGCTCAGGTAATTTGTGTTTTAAAAACTCAGATGTTATATGAGTCGGTATGAATCCTGTTGGTATTCCATTTGTTTTCCCAGGAAGAGGGAGTCCGAACTTTTCTTGGATATCGTTTAATGTCGTAGTTTCGGTTTCCTGACTCAGTAGATTTTATATAATGGATGTCATCCGAATTATCTTTAAAGGCTTGTTTATATTTCTTTTGTTCTATTGTGACATTCTCCAGACTCCATACCTTCTTATTGCCTGTGCTGCCTGGGTCAACCGGTGACACCATCTTCTTTATCAGAACATCTCCTCCTCTATACATGTTGTGAGCGAATGATATTTCCTGTGCAGAACAAAGATGTATACTACTAATAAAAATCAGGCTTAATTCCAATCTTTTCATAGTATAAAATTATTATGTTATGAATAATGCCCGAATATACGAAATAATTCTATATGTCAAACGGTTAATATATGTTTTTTTCGATGAATCCGACAAAGCGAACCGATAAACCTCAAAACAGTACAACAAAAAGGATTCTTTCTCTGTGCCAATGTCGGAATGAAGAAAACATTCTTCCGTTTTTTAGACTTTATGTAATGTCAGTTGAAGAGACCGGTTTCTATATAGATTGACCGATTCGGGTTTAAAACTGAATCGGTTATCAGGCATCATCCTTATTTCGTACTGCTGTCAGTCAGATCGTTTCCTGCTTTTATCAAGTATGTAGCGGGCTACACCGGGAAAAGTGAGTCAATCTGATGGCAGCAGTGCGGAAGAAGGATGAAGAGGTATGCAGTCAGGTAAAAAACGTTATGACGGGCTGATTACCTGTTGGGGTTTAACAAAAGAAAGGTTTGGGTTTTATGTTCTGATGTTCTGTGAAACAACAAGAACCGCCATTACGGATTTATGATGAACTTACATGTTGGAAAGTTTGCACATCCATAGAATGTGCCATACTTGCCTTTTCTCAAAATGAGATGTCCTCAGCATTGAGGACAAACTCATTTGTTTATTCTCTACTTAAAATCCAGTCTCTAAGAATGACTGCATGATTGCATGTTCTAGAACGCGCCCCATAAAGCAAGGTGACGTCCGCCTCCTGCAGCAGTTCGTTGCAATGTCTGGCAAAGCACGCCGCCGCAGGATTGGCAGACAATTCCGCATCGTATTGCTTTTTGAAACTCTCAAAGTTCTCCTCTTTATGAGCAAACCATATTCTGAGAGCAGGAGTGGGAGCGACGTCCTTTGCCCACTCTTCTAAGCAGGCAGCGTCTTTCGATATGCCTCGAGGCCATATGCGGTCTGTCAGTATGCGAAAGCCGTCTGATTCTTCCACCTGTTCATATACACGTTTTATCTTCAGTTTATGCATTACTGTAATTATTTAACCATAATTTGTCATTGGACTTACATTCTTATTTCGTGCTGCTGTCAGCCATATTGTATTCATCTTTACCTAAAATGCATCGGTATATACCGGGGAAAAGCAGAAGACAAGATGACGACAGCAGTGCAGAAGAAGGATGAAGAGCTGACAATCAATCTTAAATGTATAATCGACGTTCTAATGACCGGATTGTATTTAATATGACACTGTTGTCTCTCTCTCCACCTAAGAGCCTGTCAGTTGTGCGCGTTCACGCGATTTGAGAAAAACCAAGGAGGAGGCATTTATCCTCCTCTTTGGTCGGTCTTAATCTATAATCTGATGACAGAACCATATAACTGTCATACTCTATTGATACGCATCACCACCCCGTTGCCGTTGCAAACTCCGTAAGGACCATAATAGAAGAATCCGGAAGTGTGTATCCGCAATAGGAACTCAAAGTTGTCTGATGTTATGCTTTACGCTTCCTTGCATGGCTGTAAATATGCTTTACCATACGCGAATGGTCAAATTCGCTCAATGGCACTCACGGGACATCCTTCTTGAGCCTCTGCGGCGGAGTCAAGCAACAAGTCAGGCACTTCTGAGTCTATGGCTACAGCCACATCTCCGTCTATGGAAAACACCTCTGGGCATGTGGATGCGCACATACCACATCCTATGCAAGCGTCATTAACAATATATTTCATAATTAAAGTGTTGTGTGTTTATTGTTTTGAAAAATTAAAATGTTCTTTTGCGAAGGTCATGTCTTGCACCAGTTCCATCGTGCCGAGATATCGGCTCTCTTTGTCGCGCACTGCCATGTAAGTGACGAGCATGGTGCGACCTTCCTTCTCCATCCATACAGGTAGGCTGTCGCGACGTCCTGACCTGAAGTCCTCTATTATGGCGCGCACCATCGGCTCTATCTTGGGAGGATGACATGAGAACACCTCGCGGTCAATCGCCATTTGAGGACGTTTGAATACCTTTTTATGTCCGTTGTCATTAAAAAAACGGTTAATGTTGTCAGCATCAATAAAGGTTATCTCCATAGGCATTGTGTCAAGCATGGCGGAAAGCTGTGCTATGGTGAGATGTCCGCCAGCCAGCAATATTTCATCTCCATCGCTTGTTTTAACAACATCTTTATACGTTTCAGATGCTGTGATGTCGTCTGAAAGACAATCTTCCGCATCCTTCCATGTGTTCGGTTCTATGTCAAGACATGTCTCATATTGTTTGCTGTCACGATAGATGCCATACCACTCTTCTGTGGTGAAGTTGGCGGCACAGAGAGGATAAAGTATGTTGTTCTCCTTGAAAATCATCTCCCCGACACGTCTCAGTACGGCTTCTGCCCGCTCTGTCCAAGTGGCATCCTGCTCTGTTGCACGCGACAGCCTGGACAGTTCGTCGCGTATCTCGTCGTCCACTGTCCACATCACCTGCGAAGGACCGCTGATGTCGTATTTCACACGCAGCAACGGGTAGAGCAGGTCTCCCTTCTTCGCATAGTGAACCCTGATGTCGCGGACTTTCCTTATCTTATCATTGGGCGCGCCTTCATCATCAAGCAATGTCTTCAAACGCGCGTTCTCACGGTAGAAGGTATGAAGGGGATGCCCCTCGATGGCGGCAAGCTTCAATGCCATGTCTGCATTATCCTTAGCCATGGCGACGTTGCGCTCCTCTTCATGAACACTCTCGTTATGGAAAAGTGCTGAATGGACGTCGCACATCTTCTTGACCTCGTTCAGCGGCATGCCGTCTTTCAGCAACCCTTGTTCCGCCTGCATTATTTCTTCTGACGAGACATCGCTGAAGTTACGCACAAAGTCAGCCCGCACAGCCTCCAGAGACTCTCCGTCCGACAGACGGCGCAAGTATGCTTTTATCTGTTCCGTACGGTTGTCGCAGGAACCATGGGCAGCATGCGTTGACTGCGATGTCTGCGGCAATGACTCCTGTGGCTCATCTATGCCCGTCACCTCGAAGCCGCGCTCTCTGAACGCTGCTACGACGGTCTCCATCGGAATCTTCTTTATTTTGGCTCCCTGGCGGACTGTCATCAGTTTCCCGACAGAATTGAGCATCACCTTCTTTGTTATCTCCGTAAAGCCAACACTTGCCATCACCTCAGTGAACTCCGGGTACTCACCAGCCAGCTCATACACTGTCTTGTTAAAATCAATACACTTTGCCATAACCGTTTATCCTCCAATCATCGTCAACATCATTTTGAACCGCGTCTTCGCATTGACAGCATGTGGATGGTTGGCAGGCATGATGAGCACATCACCTGCCTTGGGATAATGTGCCACGCCATCAATGAAAATCTCCGGTTCGCCATCAATGACCGTCACCATCGCATCAAATGGTGCGCTGTGCTCCGACAGCTGCTGCCCCTCGTCAAAAGAAAACAGAGTGACACTGCCTGCCTGCGTGTGTATCAGTTCCTTACTTACGATGCCGCCATCAGAATAGTCTATCATCTCTTTCGGTGTAAACACCTTGTTTTTATACTGCGATTTGTTCAGACCTTGTCCGTTCGCTTTCTCTATTGTTGTCATATTCTTACTTGTTTTATGATGTATGTGCCGCAAAAATACTCCTTACAAGTCCTTATGGCGGTAACATATGTTACATTTTGGGTAATTTAACATGTATTTAATCATAATTACAGAATATAATGCTTATATTTACATAGTCTTATTAGTTTAATACCTGTAATATGGATATAGTACAAAGATTATGGACAAATGACAAAGACCTGTCTGCCGGAATTTACGTTGGGGCAGACGCTGAGGCTAATCTTTTTTTCACATACTTCCTTCCTGTTGTATATCGTGGATACATGATAAATAGGATGCATGCGATTGCCTGTATATTGTTTATGTGAGAAAGCGTTTACATACAGGTACATTCTGCGTTGAGCATACGAAAAACATATAAAATCAAACTGTATATGAGAGTTATTGTAAATGCATTGGTGGCAGTCTGTGCTGCAATCTTTCCGCTTGCAGCCTGCGCGCAGACAGAAAGGAGCGCGCGGTTCGAGGAGTTCGGGAAGCATTTCATAGTGTATAAGGATAAGACTTTCGACGTCGGTATATTCAACACGGACATCCACGGAACGGCTGACGCGCTTTCCATCAGCAGCGATTCTCCGTTCGTTCCCTCCCTGCTGCCGTGCGACTGCAGGGAGATGGATGACATCTTCTGGTACAAGGGCAGCACAGTCAGGTTCGGCGACAGCATCACGGTGGCATTCATGAACAGGCTGTGCGACGACTCCCACAACAACGCACTCTCTCGCTACGACCATGTTGTGGCAACATACAACGCCGTCGGAAACCTTATAGACAGCCGGATTGTAGGACGCTCCGGACGCGCCTGGAGCACGGAACTGAAAGGTGTGGTGGATGATGCGGACGGTATCATAATGACTGTGACGCGTCGTGACCTGCCTGTGCCTTCGATGATAGAGGAGGAGACAGACCTCACGTTCACCGTCACGACAACGCGCTACACCATTGGCAGGGACGGACTCATAGCGCGCACCTCGCTCGGCGCGCCGCGCAGTGAGACCGTTATGGCAAGCACCATGACTGCGACAAAGGAGAATTTTGCCACACTGCTGGCACTGTTCACGCCAATAAAGGGCGACAGGATAACACTCAGTTCGTTCTTGCATGAAGGGGAGGAGGGCAAAGAGATAGACCATGCATATGTACGCGCGTTCATAAACCCTGCGCCCGACTGCGACTGCGCGCCCATGCGCACACTGTGGACAGCAGGACGCAAAATAGAGACAGCTGACAGATACATCCTCCTTATGCTGAAAGACTGCAGTGAGCCGCGCTATGGATATCCTTACGCGGAATGCGTAGTGGGGGTGTTCACAAAGGACGGACGCAACATTGACGTATATCCGGTGGCGCGTATCGGGGACTGTTGGGAGGCTGAGATAACAGGACACCCCACACCTTTCGCGCTGGACATATGGCAGAAATACACGTCTTCAGACGGAGAAAGCAGCGAAGCTGGAATACAGAAAAACTCATGCAGCATAGATTCTGACGGATTCATCACAATCCGGTCTGCCGGCGGCTCAGCCGCTGTAAGTGATACGGCGCGTCCCTAAGTGGAACGGTAGAAACGCATCACGGACACTGAACAGCGCAGATACAGAAAACGACAGTCCTGAACTACAGCCTTTATCGCGGACAGCTTTCATAGCGTACTTTAGGTATGTTGGAAATGTTAAAAAACTCCTCCACAACTGCTCCATAATCAGCCTGTAGGCTTCCAACAGGAACAATGGCTGCAAATACGTTGAAAACAGCGTTTTCATTATCTGTCTGATATTCAGCCGTTTCCCCTTGTCTGCTGTTTCCTTGCTGTCTCTCGGCACTGCCGTAAAGGCTTTTTCGCATCGCCATATGTGCTTTTCCATACTCCGGAAAAGGCTTTACTGACATGCGGATTAGCCTTTCTTGTAATACGGAACGGTCTCTTTCGCGTTGTTTACACCGAAAAAGTCGCTTTCTGTTGACGTTTAACAGTAGCAGTTTATGTGTGCGATGCGTATTCCATTTACAGAAGGAGGGGAAGCTGAGTGTTAAAATCGAAAGGTCGAAAAGTTAAATAATATCAATGCGAGCGGACTTGGCATTCTGCTTTATGACAAACCGGTAATAGGAAAATTCTATTTTTCTTTTTATCCCGAATCAGTTGTCATACTTCATCAGCATTATGTTCTGCTGCCGTAATCTTGTTTTCCGCTTTTGTCCTATGCGGGCTGCAAAATCTTAAATAAAGTCATAAACCGACAGTACGGACATCAGTACGGAATACTGATGAAGCCAAATGCCGCTTGAGGTATTAGAATCGGTAGATTCTGAACAGCCGCTTATTATCCCGGTATTTGATTTCATGTATACAGTTACATTGGTTCTTATATTGTTCGCTTTCGCGCACCTTTTCTCGCCATGGCATAGCTCAAGCAAGCTTGCCTCTGCTCATTCGGCTTAACGAAAACGTTCGCTTTCGCGTACCTTTTCTCGCCATGGCATAGCTCAAGCAAGCTTGACTCTGTTCATTTGGCTTAACGAAAACGTTCAAATCCTTAAAATACGTTCAAACCCGACATCGTGAACGAACTGCTCGTCGTGGCTGACTATGAGTAATGTGCCTTTATAGCTCTTCAATGTTTCCGCCAAGATGTCCATGCTTGATATATCAATATTATTGGTTGGCTCGTCTGCGATAATCATATCTGGCACATTGTCCAAAATGAGTAAACGGCATAAAGCAAGTTTCATCCTCTCGCCTCCGCTAAGGCTTGCGCACTTTTTGTCCCATGTGTGAGCAGGAAACTGAAAACGGTTCAAAAGCATTTTCAGTTCGTGTTCAGGCTTATTTGTATTACAGGCTTCCAACAAGCCATACACTGTCTTTTCACCGTCAATACACGAATATTCCTGGTCAAAGTATAGAATATTAAGTGGATAGCTCCGCCATATTTCCCCATCGGTAGGTCGCAATATTCCGGTTACAAGTTTGAGCAATGTGCTTTTGCCGCTTCCGTTATCGCCTTGCAGCCAGATGCGCTCACCGCTGTAAATGGATAGATTTAAAGGAGCATCCTGCCACAGGCATTCTCTACCGTCATATCTGTATGTCACGTCTGTGGCTTCCACCAGTCGTTTTCTGTCCGGCAAGTTTGAGTTACCGATATTTATTTTCATCGTTGTAGATTCAGATATGGATTTCCTTATTTCATTTAATTCCTGATGCATGTCTTGCAGTTTTTCCTGCTGCGCTTTGTTCAGACGCGATGTTGACACTTCCGACCTGTTGCGCAGATTTCCCATGGCAATGCGTGCCACGCATTGCTTTGCACTCAGTTTCTCACCCCTTGAAGCGTGCTTTTGCTGCCGTTCCATTGTTTTATGTGCAAGTCTTTCTGCTTTAGCCAACTCTTTCTGCTGATTTTGCAAACGGGCGACTTTCACCGCAACAGCCGCATCGACGGTTTCTTTATATTCCCTATAACTCATTGGATAGAATCGAATGCCTGTGGGGGACATTTCGTAGGTAGCCGACAGCATATTCAACAGTGTCCTGTCATGACTGACAACGATTATAGTATTGTTTGTCCGGTGAATATATTCATATAGCAATGTCCGTCCCCTTGTATCCAAATGGTTGGTGGGCTCGTCCATCAGGACAATGGAGGGATGATGAATATCCAGCCCAGCCAAAAACACCTTTGTCTTTTCGCCGCCGCTAAGGGAACTCATCATCATGTCGGGAGTTACATAGTCAATATCCCAATGGGCAAAAGCGTCAGAGATGCGTTCCTGTATATCCCATTCATCATTGAGCAGTGTAAAATCTTCCTCAGTTCCGCAGCCATCTAAAATAGCCGAAAGTGCGTGTATTTTAAAGGCTACACCTAACGCTTCTCCAACAGTGGTGTCATTGAATTGACCAAAGTGTTGCGGTATCATATAAGGAGTATCGTCGCACGACACGCTTCCGCTTGCAGGAGTAGCCAGACCGGATATTATTTTCAAAAGAGTTGATTTGCCTATGCCGTTATTTCCAATGATGGCACATTTCTCTCCCGAAGATATGGAAAAACTTATATTTTGGAACAGGATGTCTTTATCGGGATGTGCATAAGACAAGCCTTGAACTTGTAAGCTCATAATTATTTCAAGTATTTATGATGTGAAAAAATAGTGAAAACGGAATAACACACCGAACATAAAACATGCTCGGTTCAAAATGTAAAAGCGTATGTATTCCTTTTTTACATGGTTGCAGACAATTTATGCAAAGATAATGCAAGCCGCGGGCAACAGCAAGGCGGAAAAACCACGTTTTGCCGTGCTTGATACTGCCGGGGCGAAGCTTATCTTATGTAAAGATAATGCAAGCGAGCGGAAAGAGAGCTTGCTCTTGTTTTTCCGAGTGCCGCTTATCTTATTCAAAGATAAGGCTTATATTTGACAATGCAAAGAAATTATCCGGCAAAGCTGCAAGGAAATATCGTAACAGATATGTGAATTGATATCAGTAAACCTGAACCGCGTCAGATTTCATCTATATTCCGTGCTGCTGTCAGACATGTTGTCTCCCGTTTTTCAGAAGATGTGGCGGGCTATAGCGGTAAAAACACGACAGCAGCTCGGAACACGTTAGGCATGTGAAAAAGAGACATCGGCGTTATATGTGATACCGGGTTTAATAATCAAAATGCAATTCAGGACCCGTTGTGCGGCAGCAGCCGCGTTGGCATACGGATTGTTCTGAATTGCATTTGTATGGATGGAGTCAGACTCTTATTTCTTAAGCCCGAGCCATTTCAGCGGTTTGCTGATTATCGCCTTCAGCATGCTCTCAGGCTTTTGGGGTGCCGAAGCCTCGCTCTGACGCTTGTTCTCGCCATGCTTGCGTGCGTTCTGTGCGTGTCGTGCCTGAGGTTTCTGCGGACGGCGTTTCTGACGTCTGCGCTGTTCTTTATTGCCTGTAGTGGCGTTGCTGTCGTTGGTGGCGGATGGTGCGACAGTTTTTTCCGCTTTAGCGGCAGTCTGTGCGGCGTTCTGCCTGTCGCTGTCTGTGCGTTTCGGCTTTCTGCTTCTGTTGCGCTGTTGTGCTTTTTCCTCAGTGTTTCCTGTGATGGCATCCGGTCTTGCGTTTTCTTTGTTTTCTTTACGGCTGTCGTGTCTGTCGCGGTTACCGTGTCCCTTGCGTTTTTCTTTCCTCTCCTGACCGTCAGCCTCATCCCGTTTTTTACGTTCGTTGCCACTGCGGTTGTCGCGTCTGCCGTCCTGTCTGCCGCGTCCTTTTGCTCCGCGTTTGCCTGGCATACGGTATTCAGGTCCTTTACCGAGTTCCTCCGGAAGTGCCACTTTCTCTATCTCTTTCTCCAGCAGTTTCTCTATCTGCTTGAAGTACACGATATCAGCCTCACTGATAAATGTGATGGCAACACCGTCGCGGTCAGCCCTTGCCGTACGTCCTATGCGGTGTACGTAGTCCTCCGCGTCGCGCGGGACGTCGAAGTTGATAACCATTGATATGTCGTCGATATCTATGCCGCGTGCCACAATGTCGGTGGCGACGAGCACATCGGTCTGTCCGCTCTTGAACTTGTACATTATCTCGTCGCGCTGTGCCTGTTCAAGGTCGGAGTGCATCTCTCCGCAGTTTATGTTCATTTTCTGCAGCGCGCGGTTGATGAGCTTCACCTTCTGCTTCTTTCCTGAGAATATGATGACACGCTTCAGTCCGCCCTGCTTGAAAATGTCCTTGATGATGCCCATCTTCTGGTCCTCATAACACACGTATGCGCTCTGTCTTATCTTCTCCGCCGGCTTGCTCACCGCAATCTTTATCTCTACCGGATTTTTGAGCAGTGTCTTTGCCAGCTCCTCTATCTTTTCGGGCATCGTGGCTGAGAACATGATGGTCTGGCATGTGGGCGGCAGATGCTTGGCTATCTTCTTTATGTCCTCAGAGAAGCCCATGTCGAGCATACGGTCTGCCTCGTCGAGCACGAAGAACGACACCTTACTGAAGTCCGCGTTGCCCATGGTGAGGTGGCTCAGGAGCCTTCCGGGGGTGGCGATGATGACGTCGGCGCCCATGCTGAGGCTTCTCAGCTCCTGTTCGTAGCGGTTGCCGTCGTTTCCGCCGTATATGGCGAGACTGCTCACACCGTTGAGATAGTATCCGAATCCCTGCATTGCCTGGTCTATCTGCTGTGCCAGCTCGCGCGTGGGACTCATTATGACGCAGTTTATTGTGTCTTTGGGATAGCCTCCGTCGTCGAGCTTGCTGAGTATGGGCAGCAGGTAGGCGGCTGTCTTGCCTGTTCCTGTCTGTGCCACTCCCAGCACATCGTTTCCCTTGAGTATCTCCGGTATGCACTGTTCCTGTACCGGAGTGCACGTCTCGAAATGCATGTCATACAGTGCGTCGAGCACGTTGTCGTTTAAGTCTAATTCATCGAAATACATGTCTGTTGTTTTAGTTTGGAGCTTTGCGGTAGCAGAAGTAAGCCACTACGGCAAAGATGATGTTAGGAATCCACGCCGCCAGTATCGGCGGAGTGTCGGCGTTGATGGCGAACGTTGACGATACGGTCTGGAGCATGATGTAGGTGAAGCTGAGTGCCAGTCCGAATCCGAGATAAAGTCCCATTCCGCCTTTTCGTTTGCGTGATGACAGTGACACGCCTATTGTGGTGAGGATGAACGACGCGAAAGACGACGCTATGCGTTTGTGGTACTCCACCTGATATTGCACCACGTTGCCGCTTCCGCGGTCGATCTGTTTGGAGATGTAGTCTTTCAGCTCCGAGCTGGTGAACGTCTCCTGCTGTCCTTTAGAGTACACAAGGTCTGTAGGTTCCATCTGTATGAGGGTGTCTTTCTTCGCTCCTTGCGTGATGTGCTCGCGCAGTCCGCGCAGTTCTCTTATCTTCCAGTTGGTAGCCGTCCAGTGGTACTTTGAGTCTGAGATTGTGTCATACTGTATCTCCATGGCTGTCATGTGGCTCACGAGCTTCTTGTTCTCGAACTTGTCGAGAGAGAATCCGTAGCCTTTCTTCATGTTGTTGTCGTAGTGCTGGATGTAGGCTATGACACCGTTGCCCACCTGCAGCATCACGTTCTCGGCAGATGTGTTCTTCCTCTTGTTCTTGTATATCGTCTCGAAGTTCTGGCGTACGACGGTGCCGTGGGGTATGACCTCGGCATTGAGATAAAAGGACAGTGAGGAGATGAGCACGCACGAAATCATGTACGGACGCATGAGACGCTTGAACGATACGCCCGATGCGAGGATGGATATGATTTCGGAGTTGCCTGCCATCTTGGTTGTGAAGAAGATTACGGCAATGAATACGAACAGCGGACTGAACAGGTTTGCGAAGTAAGGCACGAAGTTGGCGTAGTAGTCGAACACTATTGCCTTGAGCGGGGCGTGATACTGCGTGAACTTCGCAAGGTTCTCGTTGATGTCGAAAATGATGGATATCGATATGATGAGAACAATTGAATAGATGTATGTGCCGATGAATTTCTTTATGATATACCAGTCGAGGCGTTTGATGTAGCGTGACGGACTGATAAATGAAAGAAATCCGAGCCGGTGTCTGAGCCGCCGCATGGCGTCGGCGAGCCAGGCAAGATGTCTTGCCGTGTGTCTTGCCCTTACCAGAAGCCTGCGGTGTTTTCTTTTCATTCCTGTTGCCATACTGTCGTGTCAGATTCTTTTGCCGAGGTTGTCGATGACGCCGCGTTTCCATGCGACGAAGTCGCCCTGCATGATGTGGTGGCGCGCATCGGTCACGAGACGGAGGAAAAATGCCAGATTGTGGATGCTTGCTATCTGCATTGCAAGCAGTTCCTGCGCCTTGAAAAGGTGGTGCAGGTATGCCTTGGAGTGGATGCGGTCGATGTCGCATCCGTCAGGGTCGATGGGGGAGAAGTCGTTCTCCCACTTCTTGTTGCGCATGTTCATCGTACCGTTGTAGGTGAAGAGCATGGCGTTGCGCCCGTTGCGTGTAGGCATGACACAGTCGAACATGTCGACGCCACGTTCTATCGCCTCGAGTATGTTCTGTGGTGTGCCTACGCCCATTAGATAGCGTGGCTTGTCCTTGGGCAGTATCTCGTTCACCACTTCAATCATCTCGTACATCACTTCCGTGGGCTCGCCAACAGCCAGTCCGCCTATGGCGTTGCCGTCGGCACCCTTGTCGGCGACATATTTTGCGGCATCGCGGCGAAGGTCCTTGTATTTGCAGCCCTGCACGATGGGGAAGAGACTCTGGCTGTGACCGTAGAGCGGCTCTGTCTCGTTGAAACGTCTGATGCAGCGGTCGAGCCATCGTTGTGTAAGCCCAAGGCTTCTCTTGGCATACTGCCAGTCGCTCTCACCCGGGGGACATTCGTCGAACGCCATCATGATGTCGGCTCCTATTATGCGCTCTGTGTCCATCACGTTCTCTGGTGTGAATATGTGTCTGGAACCATCGATGTGGGAGCGGAACTCGCATCCTTCCTCGCGCAGTTTTCTGATGCCCGTGAGTGAGAATACCTGAAAACCGCCAGAGTCGGTGAGGATGGGTCTGTCCCACGTGTTGAACCTGTGAAGCCCTCCTGCGGCACGCAGCGTCTCAAGTCCGGGACGCAGATATAGATGATAGGTGTTGCCAAGGATTATCTGTGCCTTCACCTGTTCGCGAAGTTCTGAGAAATGCACGCCTTTAACGGTGCCGCATGTTCCAACCGGCATGAAGATGGGTGTCTTTATCTGTCCGTGGTCGGTCGTTATGATGCCGCAGCGCGCGTCAGAGGCGTTGTCAGTGTGTTGCAGTTCGAATGTCATTCCTTTTCTTTTTCCTCTTTATCATGTGTCGGTCAGTCTTGCCTGTGGCTTTCCTCCTCAATGGTGAACTTCACCGGGTGGCTTACAATCTCGTCGGTGAGAGCAAAGTCCCACACGTCCTGGACATTCTCAACATAATGGAAATCCACTCCTTTGAGATAGATGGCTGGAATCTCGTCTATGTCTTTCTTGTTGTCCTTACACATTATTATATCTGTGATGCCTGCGCGCTTGGCAGCAAGAATCTTTTCCTTTATGCCGCCTACCGGAAGCACTTTGCCGCGGAGCGTTATCTCGCCTGTCATCGCCGTGTTCTTGCGCACCTTGCGCTGTGTGAGCGCAGAGGCTATTGATGTGGCTATGGTTATTCCGGCAGACGGACCGTCCTTCGGCGTGGCTCCCTCAGGCACGTGGATGTGGATGTTCCATTGTTCGAAGATGCGGTAGTCGACGCCCAGACTGTCGATGTGTGCCTTGACATACTCGAGAGCTATGACGGCTGACTCTTTCATCACGTCTCCGAGATTTCCGGTGAGTGTCAGCTTGCCTGCCTTGCCTTTGCTGAGAGATGTCTCTATGAAGAGAATCTCTCCGCCTACGCTTGTCCATGCCAGACCGGTGACAACACCTGCGTATGCGTTGCCCTGATATATGTCGCGATAGAAAGGAGGTTTGCCAAGAAGGTCCTCGGTCTGGCTCGGGGTGATCTTCTCGTAAGGCAGTTCTCCGTCGCGCGCCTTTATGAGCGCGAGTTTGCGCAGAGCCTTGTTTATCTGTTTCTCGAGCTGGCGCACTCCGCTCTCTCGTGTATACTGCTCGATTATTTTCTCGATTGCGGCTTTGTTGAACTGCGGCTTGTGCCCGTCTTCGTTCAGACCGGTGTTTTCTATCTCGTTTGGAATGAGGTGTCGTCTGGCTATCTCAATCTTTTCTTCTGTGATGTATCCGCTCACTTCAATAAGTTCCATGCGGTCGAGCAGCGGACGTGGAATGGTGTTCAGGTCGTTGGCTGTGGCGATGAAGAGCACCTTGGACAAGTCGAAGTCCACGTCGAGATAGTTGTCGTGGAACGCGTTGTTCTGTTCCGGATCGAGCACTTCGAGCAAAGCTGATGACGGATCGCCGTTTACTGTGTTCTGCGTGACCTTGTCTATTTCGTCGAGAATGAACACCGGGTTGGACGAGCCAGCCTTCTGTATGCTTTTGATGATGCGTCCGGGCATCGCTCCGACGTATGTGCGCCTGTGACCGCGTATCTCAGACTCGTCGTGAAGTCCGCCGAGCGACATCCGCACATATTTGCGCTTCATGGCTGCTGCGATGCTCTTTCCGAGACTTGTCTTGCCGACTCCAGGAGGTCCGTAGAGGCATATGATTGGCGATTTCAGGTCGCCGCGCAGTTTCAGTACAGCCATATATTCGAGTATGCGCTCCTTGACCTTCTCCATGCCGTAGTGGTCGTGATCGAGCACTTTCTGTGCTCTTTTTAGGTCGAGGTTGTCTTTTGTATATTCGTTCCACGGCAGGTTTATCATTGTCTGCAGATAATTGAGCTGCACGCTGAACTCCGGGCTCTGCGGATTGAACATCTCGAGTTTGTCCAGTTCCTTATAGAACACCTTCGCCACTTCCTCCGGCCATTTCTTGTTCTTGGCGGCTTTCTCCAGCTCGTGATACTCAGGTGAGCCTTCACCGTTGCCGAGTTCTTCCTTTATGTTTTTTATCTGCTGTTGCAGGAAGTACTCACGCTGCTGCTCGTCTATGTCCTCACGGGTCTTGGTACGTATGTTCTGTTTCAGTTCGAGAAGCTGCAACTCCTTGTGGAGAGTCTTCAGTGTAAGCAGCACACGCTCCTTGATGGAATCTGTGGCAAGCATCGCGAACTTGTCAGGAATGGTGAACGGCAGATTCGCGCAGATGAAGTCTACGGTTATGATGTCATTCTGTATGTTGTTGAGCGCGAACTGCGACTCATCTGGTATTTCCTCGTTCTGCTTTATGTAATCAACTGTCGTACTGCGCAGATCGTCGAGCGCCGTCTTGAACTCGCTGTCACCTTCTTCCGGCATTTCCTCGTTTGCGGCGACGGTTTTTCCCTTCAGGAACGGGCGTGTGTCTGTGAGCTCGGTGAGTCTGCACCGTCCCAGTCCCTGTACGATAATTGTCACGTTGTGGTCGTTGCCTGGCATTTCAAGCACTCTGACCAGTTTGGCATATACACCATATTCGTAAAGGTCGCCCTGCTGGGGATGGTCGTTGTTTGCGTCCTTCTGACAGAATATGGCGAATGTGGTGTCTTGTGCTTCTTTCAGATGGTTTATAAGGTTGATACTAACCTTGCGTCCGACAAGAATCGGTGATATTACGCCCGGAAAAAGCACTATATTGCGTGTCGCAAGAATCGGAATCTCTTCGTTCACTTCTACTTTAAATAAATTGGTTATATCTCCTTCGTAGTCTGCTATCATTTGAATGGATGTGCTAGGCTTCTTATTCATAATTCGTGTTGTTTTATCGTGAATATACAGCAAACGATGTGCCGAAATTCCCGATTGTTCCGAGTGCGTTCCTTAGTTTTGAATGTTTTGATGAATAAAATTATAATGTGCGCCTTGTTGAAAAAGTATTTTATTTGCGCCTATGTTTTAAATTTTCTGCAAAGTTAAGCAAAAGATTTCAGATGGACGGGCATTTATAATTAATTAATATGATGAAGCGACGATGGCATCTGGCAATATTGTGAGGGTGGCTGCCGTTCAGGAGGGATGTGTGTGTAGTCTGAAGTTGTGATAAATCTGCGTTACGGATAAAATAAAAATAGTCTTACGGCGTTGTCCTTATATAATAAGGAGTATATGTTTTTTTTGATTTTGCATAGAATGGGAATGAGCGGACAAGGGTTTACATTCAGACGTTTTAGTGTGCGTCAGGATAAGTGCGCAATGAAAGTAGGCACTGACGGTGTGTTGCTTGGCGCGTGGGCTGCAGGCGGTAGGAATATTCTTGATGTGGGAACCGGTACTGGGCTTATTGCGCTGATGATGGCTCAGCGTTTTGAGAAAGCCACGGTGTGTGGCATTGATACGGATGAGGATGCATGCCGGCAGGCTCAGGAGAACATATCGGAAAGTCCGTTTGCGCGGCGCATAGAGATAGAGCATGTACGGTTGCAGGATTTTTCTGCCAGGATTTCTTTTGACAGTATAGTATCAAATCCTCCGTTCTTCACAGACAGCCTGAAGTGTCCTGATGCCAGGCGTTCGGTGGCGCGTCATGCAGACACGCTTCCTTATTCGGACTTGTTCGGAAGTGTGACGCGTCTGCTTACGGAAGACGGCGTGTTCAGTGTCGTCATACCAACAGAAGCTGAAAAGAATTTCTGTGCGGAAGCAAGCATTTACGGTATGCTTGAAATAAAGAGGTGCGTGGTAAAGACAGTGCCGCGCAAATCACCGAAACGCATGCTTCTTTCGTTTGCAAGACGAAGGGTAGGAGAGCGTGTGCCTGAGAACGTGTGCCTGTTTGATGATGACGGAAATAAGTCTGAATGGTATAGGAGTCTTACTGAGGATTTTTATATCAAATAAAAGGTGTATGCCATGATTGCCGGAGCAAAGAATCAAATGATTCTGTTTGTCTTTGTCGTGAGCGTTGCATGAGATTCGTGCTTGTAATAAAATAAAAAGAATGTAGCTCCGGAGGTATTATGCAATCTGGTCAGAATATTGTCGCATGATGCCTGAGTGCGGACAAGACGGGATGAAGAAAAGCTCTTCATCCCGTCTTGCTGCTTTCTTTGTAAAAACATATTGTCATTCTTCTTTTCTCTGTGATTTACCCATGAACCGGTAGGTAGCCTCTCTGTGTTTGGCTATATCCTCACGCATGCTGTTTATTTCGTTGAATATTTCAGACAGAACGTTCTGCAGCGCGTTCGGTTTTCGCATGTTCTTATTGGCATAAGGGTTTATTATTATTTTTATGCCTTTCTCCTTTATCTCTACATTGATGTCCTCTCCTGCCATCACGGGGTCTCCGTCATAATGTATGACGCCCGGTTTCGTTCTGTGAATATGGATTTTTTTGCTGTGGAACGTTTTTATTCTAGTGTTTTTGTCGAGCGTCTTGTTGAACATGTCTATGCTTATCTGAGGAGCTTCCAGCATGTCGAATGGCTCCATTATGATAACGTCCATAAGTCCGTCGCTCATGGATGCCTGCGGTGCTATGTATGCATTGTTCCCGTATTGGGATGCGTTGGCGCATGATATGAGGAAAGCCTTGTATGTCTTTGTGCCGTTCTCATCCTCTATGATGTAAGTCTCAGGCTTGTATTTCAATCCTTCCCGCAGTATGTTTTCGGCATACGTGATGGGGCCTCTCTTGCCGCTTTCCGCGAATTTCATGCTTACGAACGCGTCAAACCCCATGCCGCATGTACAGAAAAACGGATATTCGTTTATTACACCATAATCGAGCTCGTGGATTTCACAGGCATTGATTATTTCTATCGCCTTTCTTGTATTCATGGGCAAAAGCAGATGCCGCGCAAGCCCGTTGCCGGATCCGCACGGAATTATTCCAAGGGCAGTTTCCGAATGTACGATAGAGCGCGCCACCTCGTTCACCGTTCCGTCACCTCCTACAGCCACAACAATGTCAACACCGTCGTTTTTCGCTTTTGCGGATATTTCGGAAGCGTGTCCCGCATATTCAGTCGTTACAATTTCGTATTCGAATTTGTCCTTATCGAGATGTTCATCAATAAGTGGTGGTATTGAAGTCTTGTCAGACGTTCCTGATGTAAGATTAATTACGAAAACAATCTTCTTTTTCATTATTATTGTCTGAATTAATGACGTATCTCAATCTATTTGTAAATTATTTTGTACTATTTGATAATACATTGATTTTCTTGTCGAAAAACAGCATGGACAAATATAATAAAAAAATAGTAATGAGTAAGCTGCTTGTTGTACAAAAATAACGTACAGACACATTTCTTATTAAAATAATCAGATTATAATATCTTTTTTGTATCTTTGCACCCTGAATAAAAAAATAGAGGATTTATACCTATTTAAATTAAAATGGGACAATTACAAGAAAGATACAAAAGTTATCGCGAGCCTCAAAAGATAATGGAGGCTGGAATGTATCCTTATTTCCGTCAGATTACGAGTAAGCAGGGCACAGAGGTTGAGATGGGCGGCCATAAAGTGCTTATGTTCGGATCGAATGCTTATACCGGACTTACCGGAGACCAGCGTGTGATAGATGCTGCAAAGGCGGCGTTGGACAAATACGGTTCTGGTTGCGCGGGAAGCCGTTTCCTTAACGGAACCTTAGATTTGCATGTGCAGCTTGAGAAAGAACTTGCCGAATTTGTAGGCAAGGATGATGCTTTGTGCTTCTCAACCGGTTTTTCTGTCAATGCGGGTGTCATCGCCATGGTAGTAGGACGTGGTGACTATATTATATGCGACGACCGGGATCATGCAAGCATTGTAGACGGACGTCGTCTGTCATTTGCCAGACAACTTCATTACAAGCATAATGATATGGATGATTTGGAAAATATTCTCAAATCACTCCCATATGATGCCGTTAAACTTATTGTTGTAGACGGAGTGTTCTCTATGGAGGGCGACCTCGCCAATCTTCCCGCAATTGTAGAACTCAAGCATAAATACAATTGTTCTGTAATGGTTGATGAGGCTCACGGTATAGGTGTGTTCGGGCGTGACGGTCGTGGTGTGTGTGACTATTTCGGTCTTACTGATGAGGTGGATCTCATTATGGGCACTTTCTCGAAATCTCTTGCAAGCATCGGTGGCTTCATCGCAGGTGACTTCGACACTATCAACTATTTGCGTCATACATGCCGTACCTATATATTCAGTGCGTCTGATACGCCTGCGGCAACGGCTGCGGCTATGGAAGCGTTGCACATCATACAGAAGGAACCTGAGCGCATTGAGAAGTTATGGGCGGTAACAAAATACGCTTTGCGCCGTTTCAGGGAAGAGGGCTTCGAAATAGGCGATACGGAAAGTCCTATTATACCTTTATATGTAAGAGACGCTACCAAGACTTTTGTTGTCACCAAACTTGCTTATGACAACGGTGTGTTCATCAATTCCGTTATTCCTCCGGCATGTGCTCCGCAGGACACGCTTGTGCGTTTCGCATTGATGGCGACACATACAGAAGAGCAGGTTGAGCGCGGTGTGCAGATTCTGAAAAAGATATTTGTAGAACAGGGCATTATAAAATAGTGAATATAAAATTTGCAAGATTCAATAAAAACGAGTAATTTTGCATTCGCAAATTTGAAAGCTTGCATTTTCGGGGCGTAGCGCAGTCCGGTAGCGCATCTGGTTTGGGACCAGGCGGTCGCAGGTTCGAATCCTGTCGCCCCGACGTTAATGAAAGAAGAGAAGCATGACATTACAGTATGCTTCTCTTCTTTTTTGTATGCCGGTATGAGTGTTGGTCAAGGGAGCGGATTAGACCGGTTTTTACGGCTATCGCAGCTATACGCCATTGTCAGCGGTCAATCACCACTTTCTTTCCATTTAGAATGTAAATTCCTTTTGGTAGTTTCTCTGCGTCCGTACCCATAAACATTCCTTTCAAATTATAGTAATTGTTTTTTGAATTTTCATGCGCTGTTGCCGATGTTATATCTGTGGTGGTGGAAGAAAATGAAAAAGAAATGCTCCCGTCCGTGTTTTTTGTAATATCGGTAATGTTTTTGTGCATCAGGTATGTACCGTCTGTATTTGGAGTGTTAAGCGATGCCGCAGGCGATGTCCCGTCTGTAAGGGCATTGTTAAACGAACCGCTGTTAGTCCGGTATGGATACAAGTCTCCTGCCAATCCGTCAGGATTGATATGATAGCCTCCTATAGTTGAATAGTAGTTTTCCAAATTCCCGTCAGCTGGTATGGGCACCATTCTTTGTATGGTTCTTGTTGACGCGTTCACTTCATTGACTGCCCATATGTTTTCATCATAAGTTACATGATACACGAGCAATCCGTTCACGGCAGCCCCCGTTCCATCGGTGTTCAGACCCTTGTCCCAATTTGTATTGCCGTTTCGGTTTTCCAACAAATAGTACTCGTTGGGATTATTCGGGTTTACAATTTTGTAGCATTTGCCTCCAGATGCAATTGGCTGCAGATGTGAAATGTTGGTCGACTCATTGAGTTCAATAGGTGTATCCCAACCACAAAACGCCTTTTCGTAGCCCGTAAATGACGGAGGTATGTTTCCGTCGGCATTTCTTGTTCCCGATGCCATTATGCTCCATTGGTTCATGCCGTAGTTACCCACACTTCCCGATGAGTTGCTCTTGACGTCGTAAAAGTCGGGCAGTCCCAGACAATGTGAAAATTCGTGACACATAGTGGATATGCCATCAAGTGTGTTACCGGTTCTTCCTGTCAGTTCCGAACTGCAAGCATAAGTCTTTATGCGCACACCATCCCGCTTCCGAGGAGTTTGCAATACACTTTCGTGCGGCCAGATTGTGCTCGATGGGGCACCGTCTGACTCTGAGTATCCGGCATACAGCACATAAATCTGTTCCACATATCCGTCATTATCCCAATCGTATTGTCTGAAATCCACACCGTCGGCATCTGCCGCATCTATGGCTTCTGTTATTAGCAACTGGACATTCTGGTCTTTCCCCATCCCGCCGTTGTTGCCATAAAATTCCATGTCTTCCTCGGCTGTGAATGGTCCCACTACGTCGAACTGCAAATCAAAGGTTCCGTTGCTTTGGTCTTTAAAATAGTCGTTTACGCTTCCCAAAGCTTGATTGTAGTTGTATCCCGGCTGGTTACACATGTTCTCCACGGCTTGTTTTATGTTGGGGGTAACAAATGGCAGATTCTTAAATGCCATTAATATCACCAGTCCCCGCTTGGTCCCCTGCAAGTTTGCCATTGGTTTTCCTACTGCCATAGGATATTTTTGCCATGACTCTGTGTGTACTTGAGACAATCGCTTTGCCATCATCTCCGGCTTTTGTAGCATGCTTTGTTCTGATGTAGTGCGCGTATCAGGGTCATGTGCCGGCACTTTTGTGCACACAAGGTTGTCGGCTGTCGGTTCTGCATAGTAGTACACACCGTGTTCTTCAAGCACCGGATATCCGTCGGAAGTAACATAATAATGTAGTCGTTCATCGCCTGCTAAAGTCAAAAGTAGAGTGGTTCCATCCGGTTGCACCACTTTTTTTACCACATTTTGTGCCGGTTCGGCATGTATGCAGTTGCATAGGGCGCAGACAACTAAAAGGGTTGTTAATTTTTTCATATTCATAGTTTGGGGTGTTCTTCTGCCATTAATATCTACTGATTAAAACAGCTCGGATCCCTTTCGATTGAAGGAACCCGGGTTTTGAATGTAAAAATAGGGCTCTTCCCTAAAGCCGATTACTGAATGTTATATACCAATGCGTTGCATAAATACTAACGGACCCATACCCAGCATGTCGTACATGTCAATCTGTACTTCTACACCGGTTTTATTATTTCGCCATGTGGGAATAGCTGCTTCGGGATAAGCTTCAAAGCCCGCATCAAGCAGGGCTTGTACCAGCGCTGGCGATTTAATTACGTTATCATTGCGTGCCAGCATAGCCAATCCTTCGTATTTCCCCTTGTCTTCAAAGAGGAAAATTTTGGTGAAATCCCTGCCATTGGTGATTACGACAGGCAAACCAATCTGTTCATCTGCCTCCATATAATCCTCAAAATAGTCTTTGCTTTCATACAATTTTGCAACTTCGGCAATGGTGTATTTGCCAAACTCCGTGATTGGCCAAATCATTTCAATTTTGTCGTATGGTAGATATTCGGTGTAATCAGCGGGATAGAACTGTATTCTGGGTTCGTAAGTTTTTTCTTTTCCCTCTGGTGCCTTTACCGATAGAGATACTGCACTCTTCATTTCTTTGTTCCAATAAATTTGTGCATTGTCATTATCGAGCAACGGAACATACTTGTATCCCAATGACTCAACAAAAATTGCTGCGTCATCGGCATTAATTTCGGTTCCTTTGGGTGCGACCACAGCTGCCTCTTCCAAGTATGATTTCGTGTCTAAGTCGAGCCAGTACTTCATGTACGGAAATTTATCATTTAAGGTATTGAAATACATTATACCCTTTTCCGGTGATGACAATGTAGTGTTGTAGGTGTGCCCAAGCCTGCTCTCAAACAGCTTAATCACTTCTGGCTGTGCACCCACGGCAAGCAGTGGAGCCATAAACCCGTCTTTATTGCTCAGTGAGGAGCGTCTTGTGAACGACCATGTACCCTCATCTATCGGTGCTGCAATAATAGTACCTGTTTTGTGGTTATATTCATAGTTGTTTCTTACCTCCACCCAATACTTGTTTGTAGGATCCTGCAGCACAGTGCCCGCTTTGCTTTGCTGGTCAGATTCTACATCTTTAAAACCGGCTGCATGATAGGTTTCGAGCACCATGTTGACCAAATCGGGATTTTTCAACGTGGAGACAGCAATTTGATAATGTCCTTCCAAGTCAAAGTAGTAATCGGTTTTTGCCACCACCGGATTGTCGTTTTGTGTGACACTGAGTATGCGTGAACTCTCATCGTATGTGGCTGAACCGTTTTTACCAACTGCAATTGCTTGAAGCTCTTGCACCGTTTTGCCAAAGTTGACCAGTGGGTTAATTTGGTCTAGCTTGTAATTTTTAACTTCGGGTGAGTCATCATCGTTGGAGCATGATGTGCTGAGAAGCAATGTGCAAACAGCCATTGCCATAATCCATAATTGATTGATTTTCATATGATAGATGTTTGTTAAAAAAAATATGTTACTTTACATGTGATTTTCATACATTTTATTTGATATGAATTTGTGTGTTTTGTTCATCAAAAGAAGTTGCCCTTGACATAAAGCAAACTATCTTTGTGTATTCGTTGCAAATATAAATAAAAAACATATATCTACAATAAATATGTTGTTTTTTGCTTATTTATATTTATACACTGTTCGAAATGAGAAATATGTAGGATGTTTTTAGATTAATATGACTTGGGCATTTGTTATTGGTTGAAAATGTTGGAGTATGATATAAAATAATTTAAGATTGCTAAAACGCCATTTATATAAAGAGTGCTATGGAAAATAAGTGAATATGGGAAAGATGTAACTAAAGTTTGGAGAACTTCTTACTTTTGAACAAAAAACGCCTGAATTTATTGAAATTCAGGCGTTTCGTGTACATCTTCGTGTACAAATTTCGTGATATCCCTGATTTTTCAGGGTTTATTGCGGAGAGAGAGGGATTCGAACCCCCGGTACCTCTCGGTACGACGGTTTTCAAGACCGTTGTAATCGACCACTCTACCATCTCTCCTTTGAGATAAATCTGTAATGTCGTACAAATCTTAAAGCGAGTGCAAAGGTAATGATTTTTTTTGAAACTGCAACTATTTTAGTTGTTTTTTATTTACCTAATGGAAAATTTAGGTGAAGTTGAGTGGTGATGATGGGCTGACATTGATTAATTCAGTCAATTACAGATATGTTTTAAGACATGCTATATCAGATTTCATGTCTCACACATTATAAAACCGTTTGTCAAGAGGTGATGCATTATTATATATTGTGTAATAAAGGCATAGCTTTTCGTGCTGAACATAGAGCGATACTCCGACAAGGCTGTGTCAAAATAAAATGCATACCGAGTTTAAAATATCCTCTTTGAATATACTGCTTTATTTGACACCGAATGATATTCCATGCCAATCTTATGTACTGGATGGCGATGCGGAAGATTTCGAGCCATTGGTAAAGTTGCGGTCTGAATTGTCGTCCAAATCATAACGCACTGCTGACGGGGTTCTTACCTATGTACACATCGCAATGAAGTAAAATCATGCTGTTTTAGCTTCAGTCATGATGTCTTGTAATCTTGTCGCCACATGTATAAAAGAAATAAGAGAAGCGTATTGTGATGATGCGCTTCTCTTATTTATCATGGTTATGACGTGTATTTGCAGTTATTCTTTATTTTCGGTGTTCATTGTAACCACGTCATCATTCTTTATGCAGATTACGTTATCCGCTTTTTTATCAAGATAAAAGGTATGTCTCATCCTTTTGCCGTTGGATGCCGTGTAGCTCACGCTTATGAAATGCAGTTTCTGTCCCTTTGTTCTTTCAGCGTATTTTAAGCCGCTTCTGAACAGTCCGGAGCGTTCTGCGTCATTACGCATGATGCCTATTACACTGTCGCTGACGTGTGATGTGGAGTCAACTTCGGAAAACGTCACCTGCGAGATGTTGTTTTCTTTCAGGTTTTTGTTCAGGAAATCACTTACGAGCTTTTCTTCTTTATTTCCGCTGCCGCAACCCGTCATCAGGATTGCGGCGCAGAACAAAGAAAGCGTTTTCGCCAGTCTCATACTTTATTTCACGTTTTTAAGTATGTCAAGCAGATGATTCCATACCATTTCCACAGTCGGAATGAGCAGACTTTCGTCAGGTGTGTGCACACCGCGTAGTGTCGGACCGAACGAAACCATATCAAGGTTAGGATAACGTTCTGAGAACAGTCCGCATTCAAGTCCTGCGTGTATGCCTTTAACGATTGGCTCTTTGCCGAACAGTCTCTTGTACGATTCTACAGCGGTCTTTGTCAGTTTGCTGTCCGCCTTCATCTTCCATGCAGGATATCCGTCACCCTGAACGACTTCGGCTCCTGCCAGTTCGAACACGGCTTTTATCGTATTGCACTGGTTTTCGAGGTTGCTCATCACGTTCGAACGCTGTGATGCAACAATCTCCATGCTGTTGTCTGCTGTCGTGACGCTTGCCACATTGCTTGATGTCTCCACCATCCAAGCCAGAGCCTCGTCCTGACACATTGCAAATATGCCGTTGTCAATGCCATGCAGAGCCCGTATTATTCTGGTGCCTGTCTCTTTTGGAATCACTGTGCAGCGTTCTGTGCTTTCCATCATGAACACCATATTTGTGTCGGTGACGTGGAATTCTTCCTCAATCTCGCTTGTGAAGATGTTCCAGTCTGCGCGTACGGTCTCCTTCGCACTGTCAGGTACGGCAAAGACGATGCTTCCGTCGCGAGGTATCGCATTGTGCATTTTACCTGAATGGAACTGTGCCAGTCTCAGGTCTGTCTTTTCCTGTTCTATGTAAAGGAATCTTGTGAGAATCTTTATAGCGTTTGCGCGTTTTTTCTCAATATCGTCTCCAGAGTGTCCTCCAAGCAGTCCTTTTATGGATGCCTTAATGAAGAAATGTCCTTCAGGGGCGTTCTCCCTTTCAAATCTGAATGTTGCGTGTGTTGTTCTTCCTCCTGCACACGAAACGAAGATCTGTCCTTCGTCCTCAGAGTCAAGGTTGATGAGCATGTCTCCTGTCATGAAATCAGCTTTCATGCCTAACGCTCCGGTCAGTCCTGTCTCCTCGTCGCGAGTGAACACACATTCTATCGGACCGTGCTCCACGTCATCGCTGTCGAGCAATGCAAGCTCAATGGCGCATCCGATACCGTCGTCTGCTCCCATTGTCGTTCCTTTTGCTCTGAGCCACTCGCCGTCCACATAGGTCTGTATGGCATCCTTATGAAAATCGAAGTCCACATCCACAAGCTTGTCGCACACCATATCCATGTGGCTCTGCAGTATCACTGTAGGGCGGTCTTCATAGCCTTTCGTGGCAGGTTTGCGTATGATGACATTCCCGGTTTCGTCCACTTTGGTTTCCAGATTGCGTTTTGCGCCGAATTCTTTAAGATATTCTATCATTTTCTCCTCGTGCTTTGACGGGCGTGGTATACTGTTGATTTTGGCAAAGTGCTCAAAAACAAGTGACGGTTTCAATTCTTTCATTTCCATATTCTTTAATGTTTTTATATTGTGGTTTATTAATGATGCCGCCGTGACAGGTGTGGTATGCTTTACATATTTGTATGCCGTCCTGACGAGCCACGCAGGCATCAGAAGATGCAAGATAAGCGGAACAAGGGCTAAAAATAAATAAATAATTTTGTTCTGTCCGTGTTTTACATTATCTTTGTAGGCACAAAATTAAATAAAAATGATAAAAACATTGCTCCTTTGCATGTTAATTATTGCTATTGCCGTGGCATTATTGTGTGTAAAAATAATAATGAAGAAGAATGGTAGATTCTCTTCCCAGCATATACATGACAATCCGGCTTTGCGCAAGAACGGTATACACTGTGTTATGGATCAGGACCGTGAGGCGCAGGTAAAGGGCAAGGCATATTGACGAGATGACAGAATTGAAATAATAATTAAAAACAATAACGGATAAAATGAATAAGAAAAACTTTTTCGGTACGCTTGCTGTCGCTGCCGTCGCTGTTTTTGCAGCCACCTCATGTGACAAGTCGCAATCGCAGGTGGACGACAAGTCGGAAAGCGGCAAGGTCGCCCCGACCGAGACAAAGATTGCATTTGTCGAGGTAGACAGTATCATGACACAGTACAAATTCTGTAAGGAATATTCTCTCATTCTGCAGAAGAAAGGACAGAACATACAGAATACTCTCGGACAGAAACAGCAACAGCTTGAGACTGCTGCTGCCAATTTCCAGCAAAAGTTGCAGCAGAACGCTTACACACGCGAGCAGGCAGAAAGAATAGGTGCGCAGCTGCAGAAGCAGAACACCGACCTGCAGGCTCTCAACCAGCGGTTGAGCAATGAGTTCCAGACGGAGACCGAAAAGTATAACAATGCCTTGCGCGACAGCATACAGCATTTCCTCGCTGTGTACAATAAAGACAAGAAATACAGCCTTATTCTCAGCAAGGCTGGCGACAACATTCTTTATGCCGACAAAGCTCACGACATAACAAACGAGGTCATCGCCGGACTTAACAAGGCATATAAGTCTTCTCCTGCAAAGGAAAAGGATGCCGACGCGAAAAAGAAATAAATAGTCGGGTTTAAGATAGCGTATGTGACGACAGGGTGCGACTCACATGCTGTTTGTACGTGAAATATTTTCGTGACGATACAGATGTGACGTTATGACCGTGTGTCTTACCTGATGCCGGTCGTATATACACCTGACAAAGTCATAAACTCTCCGCTGATATTATCCGGTCAGAGATGTACGGTGTGTCAGCGGAGTGTTTTTTTGTACACTTTTACTGTAGTTTATATATTGGAACATTGGAAATTTATGCCCGCAAAATTTCTGATGTTCCTTTATTAATGCTCTTGACGGGAATGCCTAAACGGGAATTCATTCTACCAAATGTGAACAGTACTGTGTCATAATACTCGTTGATTGATCTTCCAATAAAATATTTTAAAAAAAGCATATCCATACTTGTTTTAATTGGGAAGATTCTTTTAACTTTGCTTTGTCACCCCTAAGCCTGAATTGATTATTCCAAGGCAGACTTATCTCTGACACGATTTTCGTAAACACACTCGTACCGGTAATTAATAGGTGTATGACAAGTTTAACAAACAAAATTGTGCGGAAATGAATAAACGGATATTTTTGCCGACACCAGTTCGTCTGTTTTCATGTTCGGAAATGGATGAGTATGATGCAGATGGAATAATAAGCTCAAATGGGATTGGTTCTTTGAGCCAAAACATGCAGTCAAGCATGAAGTGGTCAGAAATTTATGCCGATTTGTTCTCTAATGGATTTGACACGCTACACATAATTATGTCCGGTCATCATGGGAGACAAAAAAGTCGGTCTCTTTAAAACAAATTCTCAAATATATATAAATCTAAGTCATTATGAAAACATTCAAAATGCTTTTTAGTGTTCTCATCGCTTCCACTGTGCTTTGCTCATGTTCCAATGACGAAGAGTACAGCCCGATGGTCGCCTCGTCCGTTCTTAACTCGCTTTATGTATCTGTCTCGGACAAACAAGGTGAGCCGATGAATAGTGCGGAGTTGCTTTCCAATGGCGGCTTTTCCGTTATTGAAAAGAAGTCAAAGAAAAAGGCAAAAGTGGCAGTCCGTGATTATGAAGGAACGGAAATGCTTGCCTTTGACGTTGGTTTGCCCGACATGAAATCTATGGTGTACAATGAGGACAGGACGGAGGCGCAGGGAACAGTAGAGTTGGTGATGAATATCAAAGGTATGAAAATGCCTATGATTGTGAACTTTATTTTTACATCCTCGAAGGATGCCGCCATGTTCGGAGGGAGCGGCATTAGGATCAAGTCCATAGAGTATTCAAATAAGACAATACGTCCTACTGAAAAAATGGGTATCAATTCCATCAGGATAAGATATGACGGTAAGAATACCGCCATAGAGCCTTGGTGATAATTGAATGAAGTGATATATTTGATATGGCGGTGTGTAAAGGCTAAATGTTTGCACACTGCTATTTAATTTACCGATACTGTGTTTTGTGCGGATATAACTGTCTGTTTTAACAGAACCTTAAAGGCGTCATTCGCATAATACGTGAGTCCTTTTTTCTTTTCCCTAACTCACGGCAGAATGTTACTTTTAGTTCATTCATAATTTCTTTTAAGATGCTTGATTTGGTAATGTAACTCGGTCTTTATTAGTAGGTCTTACTCCCATTGTCTGTATTCTATCATAAATTTATAATCTATGTGGTACTCCCGTTTATAACAAATCTTCTTCTTTCTGTATCCCATCTCATTTTTTTATACATATCTTTGTATAAGATAAGCTGCACTCGGGAAATAGAAAGCAAGCTTTCTTTCCTCTCTTTTGCATTATCTTTGTATAAGATAAGCTGCACTCGGGAAATAGAAAGCAGGCTTTCTTTCCTCGTTTGCGTTATCTCAGAAAAAGTATTTAATGATTGAAAATATGACGAAAAAAGAAAGATACAGATACGTACTCGATTATTTCCGTGCCAGAACACCGGAGGTCACTACCGAACTCGAGTTCGGCAGCGTGTTCCAGTTGCTTGTGGCTGTTATACTCAGTGCGCAGTGTACTGACAAGCGTGTGAACCAGATAACACCTGCTCTGTTCGAACGCTATCCCGACGCCACAAGCATGGCGGAGGCGGATGCAGACGAGATTTTCGAATATATAAGGAGCGTTTCTTATCCCAACGCCAAGGCTAAACATCTTGTAGAGATGGCGCGCATGCTTGTGAACTGTCATGGCGGAGAGGTGCCCGATGATTTCGACCAGCTGCTCAAGCTTCCGGGAGTGGGGCGCAAGACTGCCAATGTTATGCAGGCTGTGGCGTTCGGACATTCGGCTATGGCTGTCGACACGCATGTCTTCCGTGTGAGCCACAGGCTCGGGCTTGTGCCGCGCACTGCCAACACGCCGTACAAGGTGGAGCAGGAGCTTCTCAGGAATGTGCCTGCGGACGACGTACCGCGCGCCCATCACTGGCTGCTTCTTCACGGACGCTATGTGTGCACGAGCCGTTCGCCCCACTGCTCAGAGTGCGGACTGTCGGATGTATGCCCCAAGCGCATGGAAGGGTCACGGCTGTGAGCGGACGCGGTGTCGCTTGTGCTTACTGTCAGCTCAATACCGCAGTCTGACGGAAATACGAATACAAATTTAAAACAACAGACAGACAACAATGGATGCAAAGAGAATACTTCAGTTTCTGAAAGACATTTCGGCAAATAACAACCGCCAGTGGTTTGCCGAACACAAGGACGAATACACGGCGGTGAGGACAGATTTTGAGAACGGTGTGGCTCAAGCCATCACGCGGATAGCCGCTTTCGACCCGAGCATCGCCCACATAACGGTGAAGGACGCCACCTACCGCTTCTATCGTGACACACGTTTCTCTGCCGACAAGTCGCCTTACAAACGCCATCTCGGAGCCTATATGGCGGCTCATGGCAGAAAGGCTCTGCACGGCGGATATTACATTCATCTGGAACCGGGACACTGCCTCGTGTCGTGCGGCAACTACTGGCTGCCCACCAACATCCTCACTTCGTGCCGCAATGAGATTATGGGTAATATCGGGGAATGGCTTAAATGCGTGGAGAACGACGCTTTCCTTAAAATGTTCGGACGTCCAGGATGCGGCGACTGGGACTCTGCCAGTGGATTCGGACTGGAGCATCTGAAGACTTGTCCTTCCGGCTTTCCGCGCGACTACGAGCATATAGAATATCTGCGCATGAAAGACTTCTGCTGCTGGAAAGCCGTGCCTGACACTTTCTTCGAGGGCGACCGGTGGCTTGAAGAAATGGAGAAGATATTGAAGGTCGGCAAGCCTATGATGGACTTCATCAACAATGTGATTGATGATTACGAATGAAGCCGAACGGTAGGATACAGCAGTTCCCGCTGTTGCGTGTGGCTCTGATGCTCGTTGCAGGCATAGTCGCGGGCGATGCGCTGTATGGAGCGGTGGGGCAGTCTGTATGGATGCTGTCTGCCGTGGCGTTGCTTCTGTTGTCATTAACGCTCTGGCACCGGCCCATAACGCAGAGTTGTGTCATCATGGCAGTCATTGTTCTTGCCGGTGCATGGCGTGTCACGGCGCGGCTCGGTGATGTCTGCATGACGCTGCCAGACAAGCCTGTGTGCTATGAGGCTGTCGTGGCGTCCAGACCGGTGGCGCACGGTAAGGTTGTGAGATGCGACCTTCTTGTCTCCAACGGTGCGCTTGTCCGCCGGAAGATAAGGGCAAGCATACTATGCAACGAGCGTGACGGGCGTGCCCGAAGACTCTCTGTCGGCGATGGCATGCGTATAGTGTCCGAGCTGCGTGAGCCTGAGAATTATCATGCGGACTCGAATTTCGACTACCGCAGATGGATGTCGGTCCATGGATTCGTTGCGACAACGTTTCTCCTTCCGTCCTCATGGCAGAGCCTTCCTGTGAGTCTTGACAGTCTGTCGCGTACTGACAGGCTCTCGTTGAGAGCCATGCGCCTGCGCGAGTCGCTTCTCAGCCGCATACACTCATTGCGCGGCATGTCTGCCGAAGAGCGTGCTGTAGTAGCCGCGATGACCCTCGGCGACAAGTCAGGACTTACCGGTGAACTGAAAGAAACCTACTCCGTGACCGGCGCGTCTCACGTCCTTGCCCTCTCCGGACTGCATCTCGGCATAATATACTTCATTCTCACACTCCTCTTTTCCCGCCGCCGGGTTCACGCCATGGGGCAGGCTGCCGTTGTGGTGACCATCTGGGGCTATGTCTTCATGGTGGGTCTGCCGGCGAGCGCGGTGCGTGCCGCAACAATGTTCAGCCTGTGCTCGCTCGTCTCCATGCTCAACCGCGACCGGATGTCGCTCAACACCATTTCCTTCGCAGCCGTAGTCATGCTTGCGGCAAATCCTCTTTATCTGTGGGATGTAGGCTTTCAGATGTCTTTCATGGCGGTCATCGGCATATTGGTTTTCTACAATCCTTTCTACCGTTGTCTTTCCGGTCGCCGTGTATGGGGCGTACGTATGTTCCGCAGGCTGTGGGCATTGACGTCGGTGTCAGTGGCGGCTCAGTTGGGCGTCGCGCCTCTCATAGCCTATTATTTCGGGCGTTTCTCGTGCTATTTCATTCTTACCAACATTATCGCCGTCCCGCTCACGACTCTCATTATCTACTTCACTTTCATTTTGTTTGCCCTTACTCCTCTGCCTGTTTTGCAGGGGTGGGCAGGCGAGGTGCTTCTCAGGCTTGTGTCGTGGCTAAACGGCGGATTGGAGCTTGTTGCCTCTCTGCCCGGTGCCTCGATAGACGGCATACGCATGAGTGTGCCGCGTGTGGCGTTGGTGTATGTCATCATAGCCTGCACCTATGGTCTTGGCATATATGCGGCGCGCCTTCACCGTTCCGCCTCCTATATGCGGAAATAGTCCTCCAGTTCCTTTTCGGCGCTTCCGTCGCTGTTTGACAGGTCTTTTATTATCACTCCGTGCTCCAGCAGCACCACCCGTGTAGACAGGTCTACCGTGTGCTGGAGGTTGTGGCTTGATATGAATATCGTTGCACCGCTTTCTTGATTGTAGTCTCTGATAATCTTTTTCAGCATCATCTGACTGCTCGGGTCGAGGAAGTTGAACGGTTCGTCGAGCACGAGCAGCTGCGGGCGGTTGAGCATCGCCGCTATTATTCCTATCTTCTGTTTGTTGCCTGCCGAGAAGTCGCGTATGAATTTCTTCTGTCCGAGAATCTCGTTGCCCATGAACGCCTCAAAGCTGTCTATGCGTTCCTGTGTCTGCTCTTTCGTCATGTCGCATACACGGCCTATGAAACCGAAATACTCCTCCGGTGTAAGGAAATCTATGAGGAAGCTCTCGTCTATGTATGCTCCCGTATACCTCTTCCATTCCTCGCTTTCGGAAGGGTCAATCTTCAGCGTGGCGTCCGTGCTGCTCTCTGTTGGAGTGTCGAACGTCATGCAGACGCTTCCTTCGTTTGCCTCTGTCAGGTCGAGCATAAGGCGGAAGAGCGTGGTCTTTCCTGCACCGTTGTTGCCAAGCAGACCTATTATCTGCCCTTTCGGCACGTTGAAGTCGGAGATGTCGACGGCAGTCTTGTCGCCGTATTTCTTTTTCAGATTGCTGATGTTTATTTCCATTTTACTTTCGGTATGTCTTTTCTTGTTGCATGCCGGTCATGCCGGTTGTCCGTCCGTATCGCCCGACGGATTGTCCTTACGTTTTCAGAGTGTAGCTTATCTTATGCAAAGATGATGAAAGGTGAGTGCAGAACCAATAATGGGAAACATAGTTTCACATTACTTGATACTGCCGAACCGCATCTTATCTTATGCAAAGATAATATATTTTACCCTTACATCTGTTCAGACGTTTCTTTTTTTGTTGTTCGCAATGCGTGGCGGAACGCATGTAAGACGTAATCCATACGTTGCATACAACGCGGAAATGAATATTTATGCACCTTTTCAAGTGATTGTTTTTTACAGAATGAAAACTCGAAACAGAAGCGCGTGCGATTGTCTTATACGGTTCTGTATCTGGGTATGGAGCCTTGACTGACACCGTATTTCCGCCAAAACAGCCTCTTCCGGTACGCAACTCATGACGTTTATATGGCTGTTTAAGTGCTGAAGAGCCTCAAGCGTAGTGCGGAAAAGTCCCTCTGACATGTCGGAACGGGCTTTTCCGTGTTCCCAAACGGGCTTTCTTGCGGTGCGGAAAAGCCTTTTTCGTATTGCGGAGTTGCCTTTTCCGATGTCTTGTTTGTGTAATATGCTGATATATAATTGATTATATCAATGTGCGTAAAACTCGCGTATTTGCGTCCGGTAATACCTTCGGATGTAAATAAACGGTTCTCGCGAGGTTTACGATGAATTAATATGCAGATTCGACTGTGGTTCTGTATAAATATACAGTGAGCCGTATGGTGACGGAATGATGGACGGCAGTGCCTTTTACGTAGTGTTCCTTATGTTTTTATCAGTAAGGATTGTCTGGCTACATCCGTATCTCTTGCTGCCGTCCGACTGCCGGTCAGGATTATAAAAAGCGGGGCAGCCCGTTGCCGCCCCGCTTTCATTGTCACGTTGGTTGATGTCTTACAGATAAGTATGGCATTGTTTTCACACAAGCCCGCGTCCGTGACAGTTCTTGAATTTCTTGCCGCTTCCGCAAGGACACGGGTCGTTGCGTCCTGGCAGTTTGTCCTTTATGTATGGAGTGTTCGGACGCTGTGCCGACTCACGTGTGTCGCGGTTGGCGGCAGCCTGCTGGTTTCTGTCGGTCAGGTCGTCCTTCTGCTCGTTGTAACGCTGCGAACGCTGTTCCGGAGCAGCCTCTTCCACGCGCTGTATCTCAGGTATCTGTCCGCGTGTGAGTATGCTGCATATGCGGTTGTTCATGTCGTTAACCATGGAGTCGAACAGCTTCGCGCTCTCGAGCTTGAATATGAGCAGCGGGTCTTTCTGTTCGTATGAGGCGTTCTGTACGCTGTGGCGCAGGTCGTCGAGCTGACGCAGGTTCTCCTTCCAGCAGTCGTCTATGATGTGGAGCATGATGGCTTTCTCAAACTGCTTCACCACATCTTTGGCCTCAGTGCGGTATGCCTCCTTGAGGTTGCACGGTATGTTGTATACGCGCTTGCCGTCGGTTATGGGCACCATGATTCGCTCGTATATCTCGCCCTGAGTCTCCTCTACCTCCTTTATTGTTGGCCATGCCACACTCTGTATGCGGTCTGTCTTGCGCTTGAATGCCGCCATGGCTTCCTGGAAGGCGCGTTCCTCGAGGTCGGGGTGTCTGTTGTTCTCGAATTCGTCTTCGGTGAACGGACATTCCATAGCCAGCACTTTGAGGAACTGCTCGCGGCATCCTTCATAGTCATTGGTCTCTATGATGTTCACCACGCGGTCCCATATGATGTTGGTGATGTCCATTCCGATGCGTTCGCCCATGAGAGCGTGGCGGCGTTTCTCATAGATTACGGTACGCTGCTTGTTCATCACGTCGTCGTATTCAAGCAGGTGCTTACGTATTCCGAAGTGGTTTTCCTCCACTTTCTTCTGTGCGCGCTCCACGCTCTTTGACACCAGCGGACTCTCGAGGCGTTCGCCCTCCTTGAATCCGAGACGGTCCATGACGCTGGCTATGCGCTCTGCCGCGAACAGACGCATGAGCTTGTCTTCGAGCGACACATAGAACACTGAGCTTCCCGGGTCGCCCTGACGTCCTGCACGTCCGCGCAGCTGGCGGTCTACACGACGGCTCTCGTGGCGTTCGGTACCTATGATGGCGAGACCTCCTGCAGCCTTGACCTCAGGTGTAAGCTTGATGTCGGTACCGCGTCCTGCCATGTTGGTGGCTATGGTCACCGCACCGAGAAGACGCTCCTCGGTGTGTTTCTCACCGTTCTCGTCTGTTATCTCTACCGTTCCCATGGTGCTGCGTCCAGCCTCGGCTACGATGTCCGCCTCTTTCTGATGGAGCTTCGCGTTGAGCACCTGATGCGGTATCTTGCGCATGCTGAGCATCTTTGACAGAAGCTCGGAGATTTCCACGGATGTCGTACCGACGAGGGTGGGGCGTCCGCTGTTGCGCATTTCCACAATCTCATCAATGATGGCAGAGTATTTCTCGCGCGCTGTCTTGTAGATGCGGTCGTCCATATCGTTGCGGATGACGGGCTTGTTGGTAGGTATCTCTACCACGTCCAGCTTGTAGATGTCCCAGAACTCGCCTGCCTCGGTGGACGCCGTACCGGTCATACCGGCAAGTTTGTGATACATACGGAAGTAGTTCTGGAGCGTTATTGTGGCGAACGTCTGTGTGGCAGCCTCCACTTTCACGTGCTCCTTTGCCTCCACCGCCTGATGCAGTCCGTCGCTCCAGCGGCGTCCTTCCATGATTCGTCCTGTCTGCTCATCCACAATCTTGACCTCTCCGTTGATGACAACATACTCGTCATCCTTATTGAACATGCAGTAGGCTTTGAGCAACTGCTGCAGCGTGTGTACACGTTCGCTCTGCACGGCGTAGTGGTTGAGCATGTCGTCTTTCTTGTCGAGACGCTCCTGTTCGCTGAGACCTGTCTCGTTTTCGAGTGCCGAGAGCTGCGACGTAATGTCCGGAAGCACGAACAGGTCTTTGTCGTTCACCTGTTTTGCGAGCCATTCCGTACCTTTGTCTGTGAGGTCGCAGCTGTTCAGTTTCTCGTCTACCACGAAATAGAGCGGTTCTACAGCCTCCGGCATGCGGCGGTTGTTGTTCTCCATGTAATATTCCTCTTTCTTGAGCATACCGGATTTTATTCCTTCCTCAGAAAGATATTTGATGAGTGGCTTGTTCTTCGGCAGAGCCTTGTGTGAGCGGTAGAGAGCTGTGAAACCTTCGTCGAGCAGTTTCGGGTCGTTCTTCTCCTGTCCCTCGCTGATTTTCTGTTTCGCGTCGGCAAGGAACTGTGTGGCGAGCTTGCGCTGCACGTCCACAAGACGCTCTACCAGCGGCTGGTACTCCTCGAACATCTGGTCGTCGCCTTTAGGCACCGGACCGGAGATGATGAGAGGCGTACGGGCGTCGTCGATAAGCACGGAGTCGACCTCGTCGACAATGGCGTAGTTGTGCTTGCGCTGCACGAGGTCGGCGGGCGAAATAGCCATGTTGTCGCGGAGGTAGTCGAAACCGAACTCGTTGTTCGTACCGAACGTGATGTCTGCCTCATATGCCTTGCGGCGTTCCGGAGAGTTGGGGCGGTGCTTGTCGATGCAGTCCACCGACAGACCGTTGAACATGTAGAGCGGTCCCATCCACTCTGAGTCACGCTTGGCAAGATAGTCGTTCACTGTGACAACGTGCACTCCGTTGCCGGTAAGCGCGTTGAGGAACACCGGCAGTGTCGCTACGAGCGTCTTTCCCTCACCGGTCGCCATCTCGGCTATCTTTCCCTGATGCAGCGCGATACCTCCGAAGAGCTGCACGTCGTAGTGCACCATTTCCCATTTCAGGTCGTTTCCTCCGGCTGTCCAGTGGTTGTGGTATATCGCCTTGTCACCGTCTATTGTGATGAAGTCCTTTTTCGGGTCGGCGGCAAGCTCGCGGTCGAAGTCTGTGGCAGTGACAACGGTCTCCTCGTTCTCAGCGAAGCGGCGTGCCGTATCCTTCACGATGCTGAATGCCACGGGCATCACCTCGTCGAGAGCTTTCTCATATATCTTCAGCACTTCCTTCTCCAGCTTGTCTATTTCGTTGAAGATGGACTCGCGCTCGTCTATAGGCGTGTCCTCTATTTTTGCCTTCAGAGCCTCAATCTGGTCCTTCTGCTCTTTTGCGGAGTTCTGCACATAAGCCTGTATTTCCTTGGTTCGGGCTCTCAGTTCGTCGTTACTCAGCTTCTTTATCTCCGGATACACGGCCTTCACGCTTTCCACAAGCGGCTGTATGAGTTTCATGTCTCTGGTTGATTTGTTGCCGAACAGCGACTGTAAAAATTTGTTGAAATTCATTATGATGTCGTTTTTTATTTATTCAGTGTAATATAATATATAGGTGAAGCCATGACATGTGGCATGGCGGAGAGGCGTGGGCATGGTGTCACGCCTGGTTGTAGGGTGTGTCTTACCGCATTCATTGCAGCGGTGCCACGGAGCATGCGTTTGGTGCTCTTATGCGTATGGCTTTTGCAATGGTGGGCGCGATGCGGTCCACTGTTGCGGGAGTCGACACATGCTCAGCCTTTATTCCCGCGCCATAAAATATTATCGGGAACGGAACAAAGGCTGCCCTGACCATGTAGTTCTCCTGAGTGTCTTCGTTGAGAAGCTTCCATCCCGGTGCGACCTCTATGAGCAGGTCTCCGCTTACAGACGGGTTGTACGGACTGGTGGTCACGTTGCGCACTCCCGCAGCTTGTGTGAGCAGTTCCTTGGAACGCGAGATGACGTCAGAAAAACTGATGTGACGCTGCTCGAGAAGTTTGCGGTTGATGTATATCTGGTTGTGGTAGCACGTCTCTACATATTTGCCTTGACCGTAAATCGCGCCAAGATACATGTTCAGCAGGTTTGCCGTGCGGTTGATGTAGAACGTTCCTGTAGGGATGCGGTATTTCTGATAGTCCACCGGCTCGTTGTCTGTGTAACCGGTGCCGGTAAGCATGAAGAGCACTTTGTCGCTTCCGACGGAATCCTCTATTTTCCTTACAAGTGTCGCGATTATCTTGTCCAGCTTGAGATAAAGAATCTCCATCTCTGTCTGCCAGTTGGCTTCGTCCTTGCCTTTGGCGGACAATACTACTGACAACATGTCTGTAATGTCGTCGCGTCCCATTGCCATGTCGTTCACGCACGATAGGGAGAAGTCTGCCACGGCATCGTTGTCGGCAGCGTATTTGTTGGTGCTGTTATATGCCTTTATAAGATTTTGGGAGGCTTCAGAGTAGTATGTCGATGTGGTCCACCTGCCGTTTTTCCCGTTTATCCATATCGCACCGTCAGCCGCGTGTCCTCCAGCAAGAATGGCTGCGTCCTTATCCAGTGCGATGCTATATACGAGCGCGGTGCCTCGGGTGGCTACTTTGAGCTCGTCGCCTATGGTGGATGTCGACAGCTTTTGAGGCGAGTCGCCGTATTTGTCGTCATCTGTACAGTAGACAGGACGTAGTGTGGCGCGGTCCAGCCATTGCGTCCCTACAATATTATTATACTGAGGTGTGCTGCCCGTGTTTATGGATGCGATTGCCGAGGCTCGGTCTACTGGCGAGAAAGTATATCTTGCCGCTTCATAGACACAGCCCTGATTGAGCAGTTTTCTGAAACCGTCGGGAGTGTAAAGGGGCGAAAAATGTTCTATGTAGTCTGTGCGCAGCTGGTCTATAATGATATTTACCACCAGCCTTGGGGCTGGCTTCAGCGATTGTGCCTGTAGTCCGTTGTTGCCTGTAAGGGCGGCGAGTATTATTATCGCCGATAAATATCTGTTCATTTTCTGGTGCGCACTATTTGGTCAAATTTCAATATATATCTTATCAGCAAAGATGATGCCACAATTATCATTCCCTCTGCGTAGTGCTGGAAGAAGCCTCCGAGCAGGAACAGTACAATCAAGACAGCCCATGCTTTCAGCCATACGTGAATGACGTTTCTGCGCAAACATCTCACTGTAGGATACAGGAATATCAGCGAACACGGATTCAGAAGCAGTATCTGAAGGTTCAGACTGACAGTAGGATGCTGCGAGAACACCATGGCGAAAAGAATGATGCCGCATGCTCCGGTGAGCGACATCAGCAGAACGTCTATACCCCATAGCATCTTCATTCGGCATCTTTCGTAAATGGAAAAAGCCGTTACTACGACGAAAAAGATTATGGCGCATGACGTCGGGGACAGCGGAAAACCGCTCCATTCGGGCTGTATGCCGGGAAGAACTACCCACGTGCTGTCGCTGACAAGGGGTCTTTTCCCTCCGTCCTTGTCTATTATTACAGCGTTGTCAAAGTCTTTTCTGAGGTTGTCGGGAAGAAACTGCTGTTGCTCATGGGAAGTAGGGAAGTCCGCCTTTATGCCAAGCAGCAAATCGTTTCCGAATCTCGCCCAGCGTTGATGTTCGTTGTATGCGTGAATCATCTCACGGTATGACTCGCTGTTTTTGTTCCTCGTCCGGTATCTTATGGTGCCGTTGATGTTGTCAAGCAGGATGTCGCGCGCTCTTGTGGTACAGTTGTCATAAAAGTAATTATATCTGTACACGCGGTTCTGCGGCTCATAATTCTTAATGATAGCGTCTATGATGGCTTTCTTCTCGTCCTTTGTCAGGTTAAGGGCCTGTTGCCTTACCCCTGCGCCCCTTGTGGCGTAATATATCCTGAAAGCCTCGAAATCCTCGATATCCATTGAATAGTCCGTCAGACCGAACACGAAACGAAGGATGAAAAAAGGCTTTTCAAACGAGAACATACCGTAATTCACGGCTATGTCAAGCTGGTTCTGCTTGTCCTGCACTCTTATGGCGGTGTGCCCGTAAAGACTGTACACGTTCTGCCTCGGCCTGCATGTGAGCAGGCTTATTTCCACAGAATCCATGTCCAGACCGGACTCAACGTGTGGCTGTGCCGATGTGTTGTTTGCGTATGACAGGCAAACCAGCAGCGAAAAATATCCTAAAAGAGATATAAAACGTTTCACGATGCAAAAATAACTTATATTTCCCACTTATCGTGAGTTTATTTCGAAATTTTTCAATAATTTTGCAACCACTTGTTTGTCGGATAGTGGAGAACCGGCTCGCGGCAACATGTTTCCGGTCAGTATTCTTACAAAAGATCAGTTAGAAAATGAAAAAAGTCTTTATCGCTTCCTTTTTCGGACTCGTGACGGTGGCGTCATATGCTCAGAGCGGTACAAATTCACCATACAGCCAATACGGACTCGGTGTGCTCAGCGAGAATGCCGGAGGCTTCTCCCGTGGTATGAACGGACTTGGACTTGGCTTCCGTGAGCACAATCAGCTGAATGTGCTTAATCCTGCATCATATTCGTCAATCGATTCATTGAGCTTCATTCTTGATGCGGGAATATCCGGTCAGATTACCAACTTCGAAGAAGGCGGAGTGAGGAAAAACGCCAATAACGGCAGTTTTGAATATATCATGGCAGGCTTCAGACTGACACGCCATCTGGGAATAAGCCTCGGTCTTCTGCCGTTCTCGAATGTAGGATACAGCTATTCAAACAATCAGACACTCGGTGACATCACTGATGAGGACAAGGTTGTGTACACAAACACTTATTCCGGAAGCGGAGGCTTCCATCAGGTTTATTTCGGTATGGGATGGGAACCGTTCAAAGGACTTTCCATCGGTGCCAATATCTCTTATCTGTGGGGAAGCTACGACCGTACCGTGAGCAACAGTTATTCAGACAACTACATCAATACATTGTCCAAATACTACACCGCCTCGGTGAACAGCTATAAGCTTGACGTCGGACTACAGTACACAGCCAAGCTGTCGAAAAAGGACAGACTGACATTAGGTCTGGTCTACAGTCCGGGACACAAGCTCGGAGCCGATCCGGAGTGTCTGGTCATTTCGACGAACTCACAGACCTATGTCGCCGACACAACGAGCTACTCCGTAAAAAACGGACTGGAGATCCCGACTATGTACGGAGCCGGACTTATGTGGGATCATGCCGGAAAGCTGAAAGTGGGATTCGATTATTCTCTTCAGCAGTGGTCAAAAAACAAATATCCGGTATATACCGTTGTGAACGACGCTCCGCAGTACGTGCTTTCTGACAACATGTTCAGCGACAGACATAAGTTCACCCTCGGTGGAGAGATATGTCCTGATGAGACAAGCCGTAATTTTTTCAAACGGGTGAGATACAGATTCGGTGCGTCTTACGCCACGCCTTATGTGAAAATAAACGGGCATGACGGTCCTAAGGAATATAGCGTCAGTGCCGGATTCGGCATACCTATTATAAACAAGATAAACAACCGTTCGATACTGAACATTTCGGCTCAGTGGGTGCGCCAGGACTCAAAAATGTTCATAAAGGAGAATTCGTTCCGCATCAACATAGGGCTTCTGTTCAACGAGCGTTGGTTCGCAAAGTGGAAGATGGACTGATTCTGCCGGTATGCAGAGGCTAACGTAAGGGAGTTGAATAATTGGATATCCGCGATTTTCACATATCTGTCCTGTTTGCCGGTGCGGTGCTTTTTGCCTCGTGCAACAAGCAGAAGGAACATACTGCGCCAGCCATTCACGACCGTGATTCGGTGTCAATGATGACGAGCTATGGCGTGAATACGCTTATCTCAGATTCAGGAATAATAAAATACCGTATTGTGACAGAACGCTGGGAGGTGAATCAGACCCGCCAGCCTTCGCGCTGGATATTCGAGAAAGGACTTTTCTTCGAGCAGTTCGACGAGAAGTTCCATGTGCAGGCATATATACAGTGCGACACCGCTTATTATTATGACGAGAAGCGTGTCTGGGAACTCCGCAGCCGCGTGACGGTGCACAACAAGAACGGTATAATCTATACCGGAAGCCAGCTTTTCTGGGATGAGGGTAAGCATGAGTTCTATTCGTATGCCCCGTCGCGTGTGGTGACACCTGAGCGGACGCTTGAGGGCAGATATTTCCGGAGTGACGAACGCATGACAAGATATTACGTATCAGAGAGCTCAGGCTCTTTCGTGAAAGGCGACATATCCGACGAGGAGAACGATACTACAATCGCGTTGCCTGACACAGCAAAGGCAAAACTGCGCCCGCAGGCACTTCCGCAGCGCAAACTGCCTGCCGCACCGAGATAACCGTGCTTTGCGGCAGGGACTTATATACTTGAAAAATTAATCATAACATAATATTTTGGAAACTGATATTCCTCTTTTGACCGGCATATTTGTGACGATGGTCATGTCGGCTTTCTTTTCCGGCATGGAGATAGCTTTTGTCTCGAGCAACCGTATGCTGGTGGAGATGGACAAGAACCATGGCAGTCTTACCCAGAAACTGATATCCTTGTTTTACAGACATCCCAACGGCTTTGTCAGTACGATGCTTGTGGGCAACAACATAGTGCTCGTAATGTACGGCATACTCATTGCCAGACTGTTTGACAACACGCTCTTCAAGGGTATGGATGCGGCTTTCACAGTGCCTGCCGACACCGTATTGTCCACGGTGATAATACTTTTTACGGGAGAGTTCCTTCCCAAAGTCCTGTTCAAGAACAATGCCAACCGTCTTCTTGCCGTGTTCGCCATCCCGGCATATTTCTTCTATCTCGTTTTATGGCCGATAAGCCGTTTCTCCACGTTCCTGTCAAAGATGATGCTCCGCTTCGCCGGAATACGGATGGGGAAGGAATACGACGACGAAGGCTTTTCGAAGGTAGACCTCGACTATCTTGTGCAGTCGAGCATTGAAAACGCCGGAAGTGAGGACGACATAGACGAGGAAGTGAAGATATTCCATAATGCCCTGGAGTTCTCGGACGTCAAGGTGCGCGACTGCATGGTGCCCCGTACGGAGATAAACGCGGTGGATATAAACAGCGACGGAAACGAATCGCTGCTTATGAAGTTCATCGAGAGCGGCAACTCGAAAATCATTGCCTATAACGGGGACATAGACCATATAGTGGGCTATGTGCACAGTTCGGAGATGTTCCGCAATCCGGACCGCTGGCAGGACTGCATATACAAAATGCCTTTCGTGCCGGAGACCATGACGGCACGCGGGCTCATGCGTATCTTCCTTCAGCAGAAGAAGAGTCTCGGAGTGGTTGTGGACGAGTTCGGAGGAACAAGCGGGATAGTGTCGCTTGAGGACATCGTGGAGGAGATTTTCGGTGAGATTGAGGACGAACACGACAATGCCAAATACATAGCAAGGGAGACCGCTCCGGGCGAATATCTGCTTTCCGCAAGACTGGAGATAGACAAGGTGAACGAGATGTTCGGCATAGATCTTCCCGAGAGCGACGGATATATGACCGTCGGAGGACTCATACTGAGCGTGTACCAGAGTTTTCCGAAACTCAATGAGGTGGTTCATGCCGGCAGGTTCGAGTTCAAGATAATAAAGAGCACCATGTCAAAAATAGAGCTTGTGAAGCTAAAAGTTAATCCCTGAATTCAAATTTTATATGAAAAATTCCATTGTTTGACAATAATTTAGTATTTTTGTGCGCATTTCGCGGTGTGTGCGGTATATTTCGGCGACCTGCAATCCTTTTGTATATACCGCATCTCCGGCATCGTCTTAAATTAAGAGAAAACAATAAAAATAATAAATAATCAAAAGTAATGGCAGTATTAGGAAAAATCAGAAGCAAAGGAATCCTGCTGATATGTATTATCGGTTTGGGTCTTTTTGCGTTCATCGCCGAAGAGTTCTTCCGCTCGTGTGAGACGTCGGAGAACGACAAGCGTCAGCAGGTCGGCGAAGTATTGGGAGACAAAATCAACATTCAGGAATTTCAGGCACTCGTCGACGAGTACACTGAAGTGATGAAATTGCAGCAGGGGGCGGACAATCTGAACGATGAGCAGATGAACCGCGTGAAGGACATGGTGTGGAACACATACGTCCAGAACAAGATTATCGAGAACGAGACAGAGAAACTCGGTCTTACCGTTACAGACGCCGAGATGCAGAACATTCTCAATCAGGGCACGAACCCCATGCTCATGAGCACTCCTTTCATCAATCAGCAGACAGGCCGATTTGATGCCAACGCGCTCAAGAAGTTCATTGCCGACTACAAGGCACAGAAAGCCACAAACCCGCAGATGGCAGCCCAGTATGAGCCGATGTACAAATACTGGACATTCATAGAGAAGAGTCTGCGCCAGCAGCTGCTCTCACAGAAGTATCAGAGCCTTTTCGCACAGTGTCTCATATCCAACAAGGTGGAGGCAAAGATGGCTTATAAGGATGCTAACGAGGAGAGCAAGGTGAGCCTCGCAGTGTTCCCTTACACAAGCATTCAGGACAGTAAAATGAAATACAGCGATGCTGACATGAACGCCAAATACAACGAACTGAAGGAGCGTTTCAGACAGTATGTGGAGAGCCGCGACGTGAAATACATCGACATAAGGGTGACAGCGTCAGCCAAAGACCGCGCCGCTCTTGAGAAGGAGTTCGGCAATTATGCCAGGGAACTCGCAGCCGCAGCCGATCCTACAGACGTTGTGCGCAAGAGCATGTCGCAGATAGCATACCTCGGAGTGCCTGTATCAAAGAACGCATTCCCTTACGACATCTCACGCCGGCTTGACTCTGTAGCCGTAGGCGGCACGTCAGGAATCATCGTGAACAAGCTCGACAACACCCTCAACCTCATAAAGCTCGTCTCAAGACAGCAGCTCCCTGACTCCATACAGTTGCGCCAGATTCAGGTGATAGGCAAGGACGCCGCTGACATCAGACAGCGTGCAGACTCTATCTACACCGCTCTGAAGGGCGGTGCCGACTTCGAGCTCGTCGCAAAGAAATACGGTCAGGCAGGCGAGAAGTTCTGGATGACGACACGTCAGTATGAGAGTGCTCCGTCAATGGATAAGGACACAAAGAACTATATCACAGCCATCAACTCGTCGGCAGTAAACGAACTGAAGAACATACAGTTCACACAGGGAGGCGTGATAGTGCAGGTTGTAGACCGCAGGGCAATGACCGACAAGTATGTCGCTGCCGTCATCAAACGCACGATAGACTTCTCACGCGACACATATTCAGCCGCATACAACAAGTTCAGCGCTTTTGTAAGCGCCAACCAGACTTCAGAGGCTCTTCTGAAGAACGCGCAGAAGAACGGTTACACAGTGCTTGAACGTCAGAATGTGACCACGGCAGATCACGGCATTGCCGGTATCCGCAGCACGCGCGATGCTCTCAAGTGGGTGTTCGATGCTAAGGAAGGCGACGTCTCACCGATGTATGAGTGTGGCGACAACGACCATCTTCTCATCGCTGTCGTAGACAAGATACACAAGAAAGGCTACCGTACGCTTGACGATAAGGAGGTGAACGAGTTTGTGAAGAAAGAACTCCTGAAGGACAAGAAGGCTGAGGCGCTCATGGCAAAGGCTAAAGGCGTGAAGAACGTGAATGAGGCAAAGGCAAAGGGTGCTACTGTATCGGAGGTAAATCAGGTGACATTCAATTCACCGGTGTTCATCCCCGCAGTGGGAGCGAGCGAGCAGGCACTCAGCGGTGCGGTTGCCGCTACCGCGAAAGGCAAGTTCTGCGCTAAGCCTGTAAAGGGCGAGGCAGGCGTGTATGTGTTCCAGATTATGGACAAGAAGATGCGTCCCGGCAAGTTCGACGAGAAGACCATGCGCGACAACTCACGCCAGAAGGCATTGCAGTGGGCTGGAAACTTCATGAACGAGCTTTACATCAAGGCTGGCGTAGTGGACAACCGTTACCTCTTCTTCTGATAAGTACATACATCAAATGACATATAGGAGTCTCCGCGGACATTCTGTCTTCGGAGACTTTTTTTTGTGTCCCGTTTTCGCGCGCCGTTGCCGCTGCGGTGCCGCCAGCCCTGAGCGCGTCCGTATTCTTGCCATGGCTGTGTGTCCGCCACGCACGTCTTCCGTACGTATAATGGTTTTGCATAATTATGCAATAGTGCGGTTCGCTTATGCATGAATATGCGTCGGCAACTTCATGAGAATGCCGTTGTTTTCTGTCACGTCGTGTTCTGTTTGGAATATGCCGATTTTCAGCTATGTATGCAACGCTCTGTCATCCAGTCAGTTATCCTTTTCACCCATTTCGTTGACACCTGACTGCGATGCGGAAAAGGCTCTTTCGGACTGCGGAAGAGCCTTTCCTGTATCATGAAACAGCCTTTTCGGCACATCCGTATAGCCTTTCCCGTGAGCCGGAATAAGCCTTGAAGTGTGTGTGATACGACTTTCCGTATATATTATAGGTCTTTTTCAATAGTCGCGGTCTGTTTAATGGGCTTTGCCGTATGCAGTCCGCTCGTTTTCTGAATCTGTTTTATTGAAAAATATTGTCAATATTTTTTACTTTCAAAAGTGCATGAATATACAGTAACCCCGGTTCGGTCATCAGACTTCCGTCCTTATTTCGTGCTGCTGTCAGCCGGATTTTATTCAGTATTACCGAAGGTGTGGAGGGCTACACCGGGGAAAATCTGAGTGCAAGATGACGGCAGCAATGCGGAAGAAGAATGAAGAGCTGACAATAAACCTTAAATGTACAATCGGTGTTCTAATGACTGATTGGGGGTAAATACAGTGTTGTCAAAGGTCGCGGTGAGACCGGGATTGTCCGTCAGCCGTATTTCATACAATGATTAAAAAAACGCTTTCAAAAGTTGGATGTGCCATGATATTTTTGTATGTTTGCATTTGCTTTATGCATGCTCAGGCAATGCGGCACGTATGCAATGAAGCCGTGCTCATGTCGCATTGTGGTCATGCGGCTCTCTATAACAGGCTTTGGACTATCGCTTATGCTCGAGATAAAAGACGGGACTCTTTCCATTGGCGGACATCAGCTGTTCAGCAATCTGTCGTTCTGTACGGCGGAAGGCGGTCTGACGGCTGTCACCGGACCGCACGGTTGCGGCAAGACATCGCTGCTGCGCGCTTTCCTCGGTTTCCAGCCGTTGGATTCCGGCTATGTGTCTGTAGATGCCGAGCCTGTATTGCCGCAGACGTCGGCACTCTTCCGCGCCGGTATGCTCTATGTGCCTCAGGACATCAGACTGTGCGCAGGCAGTTTTTCGGAGGTTTTCGAGTCGTTGGAGGGTCTGCATGTGAACGCAGCTCTTGACCACGCGCGCAAAAAACTGTTTTATGAGTGGAAACGTCTTGCTCTCGATTCCTCCATGTATGCCATGCCGCTTGAAGAGCTTGACGGCTCCGCGCTGAGGCGTATGATGATTTCGGTTGCAGGCGTTACGGGCAGGAAGAACGTCCTTCTCGACGAGCCGTTTGCCGGACACGACGCGGACACTCTGCCGCGTGTCATGTCATATCTGCGCGCTCTTGCCGCATCCGGCAGTACTGTGCTGCTTGCCACTGTCGACAGCCGCCTTGCCGGAATGTGCGACGTAAGGATAGAACTGGGTGTCTGACCCCATTCAAACAAGACAAGAAGATGAACATTACATTGATAGGATTTCTGCTCGGAATGCTGCTTCTGGCTCTGCCATTGGCGGTGATGCACAGATACGGACTGCGCATATCCACAGGTCGCGCGCTGTCGGCAATTGTGCGTATGGTGGTTTATGTGGGCATTGTAGGAGGTGCGATGTATACGCTTCAGAAGCATGGCGGAGTGGGCATGAGCCTGCTGTTCGTGCTGGTTCTCATAGTGCTGTCGTCGGTCAGTGCCATTTTGCGCTCGCGTCTCAGCCTGCGTGTGATGTTCGTGCCCGTCACTGCGGCTGTTGCCGTATCAGTCGTTGTGACTGGAGTGTGGCTCCTGCTTGCCGCGTTCGGCACGGGCGCGCTTGTGAGCCCCCGCTTTTTCCTGCCTGTTGCCGGCATCCTTTCGGGCGTCACTATAACGGTGTGCGCCGATTCGCTTTCCGCATATTATGACGGACTGAGACATCACAACCAGCTCTATTTTTATCTTCTCGGCAACGGAGCGACCCATGCCGAGGCTCTCGATGCGTTCGTGCGCCGTGCTCTCGAGAAGGCGGTTGTGCCGGGACTCTCGCAGATGGCGACTATGGTGGTGGGCACGTCACCGGTGATAATGTGGACTGTGGTTATGTGCGGAAGCGGAGCGCTTGAGGCAGCCGCCTTCCAGTTGCTTGTCATGGCGGCAGTGTTCTGCGCTTCGGTCTTGTCCGTATTGCTTGCCGTGACGCTGACACGCAGATATATGTTTGATGAATACAGCCGCCTGAAACCGTTGCGCGGGAACGGGCGCAAAGAGGTTCCTGCCACACGGGAGGATACCGCGCGTGATGCGGATGTGCCGGAAGAGGAGGATTGAATGATGTGGCGTGGCTTCCAGATGCGGATGCTTGATGTCACAGCCGCTTGCGGTGCCGTCTGCGGATATGCGCGGGCGGTGATTTTATTATAATGAAAATGATTATGAGGACAGTAGCTTTTTATACAGGAATCGCGCTTTTCGCGCTCACATTGTCAGTATCGTGCTCTGACTCCGTGCGCCGGAGTGCCGCCATGTTGAGGGCTGCCGCCAACGCAGCTCCCGCAGATATACGCACAGAGAGCGGACAGACCGTTGGCGGAGACGGATTGCTCTTTGCCGCAACTCCTGACACCGTGCCGTCAATTATACTGGAGCGTGAGGGATATGTCACGTCTTATAATAAGCGCACGAGGCTTCCAAACTGGGTGGCATGGCATCTTACGGCAGGACACACAAAAGGCAGTCACAACCGCAGAGGAATGGATTTCGCGGAGGACGAGGACGTTCCTGCGCCACGGGCTGACGACTGGGACTATTACAATTCGGGTTACGACCGAGGCCATATGTGCCCGGCGGGTGACAACAAGTGGAGCCGTGATGCTATGCGCCAGTCGTTCCTGTTCACGAACATATGTCCTCAGGATCCGGGACTCAATCGGGGTGACTGGAACGAGATGGAGAACGCATGCCGCAGTTGGGCGCGCGAGAAGGGTGACATCTACATTGTCTGCGGTCCTATCCTGCATAAAGGGAGGCATAAGACCATCGGCAAGCACAAGGTGGTAGTGCCCGACGCTTTCTTCAAGGTGGTGCTGTGCATGAACGGAAATCCGAAGGCGATAGGGTTCATATATAAGAACAGGGACGGCAACCGGCCTAAAGGCGATTATGTGAACACCGTTGACGAGGTGGAGCGCATCACCGGCATCGGCTTCTTCGCGTCGCTTCCCGACGATGTGGAGCGTGCTGTCGAGTCTTCGGCTGATTTGGACGACTGGGAGTAAAGCCTTTTTGTCAGAACCGTTTGTCCGGATTACGGTGCGTTCGTATTCAGGCTTTATTAATTGGGATAAAGCCTGTTGTCAGTTGTGAGACACCACAATGGTAATACCAACGGTAGGAGATAAACATTTGTTTTTATTTCCTTGCTTCTTCTTACCTTATATATAAGGTATACACCTTGTCCCGATGCCCCAGCAACTTTAAATCATACCATTATTCACAGATATTGTATAGGTTTCCGGTTATACTTTTTTATATGTCTATTTTTCTTATTTATGAATATTATTTGTATATTTGTGACATACATATCAGAGGAAGGCATTAAGGGCGATGCTATTAAAGTGAGGTTCTATTCAGTCAGTAAGGATTGACAGTATAATACGCTCGCTTCCTTGTCCGTTTCATTTCTTTGTATAAGATAAGCTTCGGTTCGGCAATATCAAGCCTGAATAAACTTCGTTTCTCCGTCTTGCTGTTGCGCTCACCTTGCATTATCTTTGTATAAGATAAGCTGCACTCGGGAATTTGATAGCACGCTCTCATTCCGCTCATTTGCATTATCTTTGTATTATTGATAATAAAAAAATATTACTATGAAGCATTTGTTTATTATATTGACAGCCGTTTTTGCAACTGTTCCTGCCATTGCCTAGGACGTTGAAAAACGTGGAAGCTCAGAACGGGTGACGTTCATCACAGACGGTGTGGACAGCATTCCGACGAATGTGAGTCAAGTGATGAGCGTTCCGCCGCAGTTTTATGGCGGTATGGGAGCGATGGACAAGTTCATAATAGACAATCTCCGCTATCCTGCGGAGGCATGGAATGATACGACATACAAGAAAAAGGACGTGTTTGGCTGTTATTGTGTCATAAGGAAAGACGGCAGGGCTGTCTTTCCACGTCCCACAAACATGCACCCTGCACTGTCTGGGGAGATAGCCCGGGTAGTGTCGCTCATGCCGAGCTGGAAACCTGCCGAAAAGGACGGGAAGGTGATTGATGTAGTGTTTTCGATATCTACATCTGTGCTCGCCCCGTTTTTCCATATCCCATACAGTGGTATGCCGTATGTCCGGGAAATGCTTGCCGTGTCAGGAAGTATAGATGATGGGAAGTACGGAATAAGCAGGACACAAGCCGACAGCATTGCTTCGTATATATTCTCTGTGCACGAGAAGGGGTGGAACGAGATGGAGTCGACATTGACAGGTGCCCGACTGCTGGCGTCGCTCGGACGGTATGACGATGCGGCTGCTATGCTTAGCCGGGAACTTATGAGATATCATCAGCTCGGATTCACAAAGAAAGGAAAGCTTGACAAGTTGTATCCTGAAGAGTCTTGTTATAATCCCAAGACCGAGCTTCATGCAGCCATGACGCTTGCCGCGGTATACGACATGGCTGGGATGAGAGAAAATGCACGTGAGGCTTACGACAATGCGATATGGCTGTCCGGCACTATGGCGGAGCAGGGAATACGAGCCAACAACACATTTATACAACGCTCGCAGCATTATAACGATTTAATGCGTGAGAAGACAGCTATAGTACGCAGTGAGCGTAACCCAAGTGTCAGACTTAATCCGTCAGACCGTTATGATGTGGAATACGGACCTACGTATAATGATGCGAGCAGAGAAATAGACAAGCGGGTTGCTGAAGGCAAGATAAGCAACGCACGTGTGATACAGATAAACAGACAGATGGAGGATATAACTTTCGACCGTAGCAACCGAAAAAGCTTGCGCGATGCCTTCCGTCTTTATAAGATACGTGCCATGCTCATAGGTCTGCGTGACGGGACAGAGGCGGAACAGGCGTTTGTCAAGGACGTTTCTGACGGAAAAGCCGGGAAGAAAATGGCAAGACATTTCAGGAAATGGAGCAAGAACCTTACCTTACCGGTGGCAAGCCACAAGGAACTTCTTGAGAACATCGTGTATTACGCGCCTCTCAACGAAATCGGTATTGAAACGGAAACCGCACGCTCCGCCGCCAAAAAGTTCTATGACATGCGCCACAGGATAGAGGATGTCTATCCACTCGGGTGGTTGTGCAAATGAACGGGAGGTCAGTAATGTATTGCCATGAATGACGGTAGTGCGGTCGTTTAGGATATGATTATGTCGGAAAAGAACTGTTATACAAAGGACGAAATTATGCTTATGATAGCAAACACTTTCGTAGTGTATGTCTATCATATTGAAAATAACGGACTGGTGGACGGCAAGACCGGAGCGATGCTCTTTCTTTACAGGTATGCTGCCTTGTCAGGGAATGAAGACTATGAGGCATTGGCTGGACAGCTGCTTGACGGAATGATGAAGGTTGCTCCGTCGCTTCCTTACGGTTTTGAAAGCGGTCTTGCCGGAGTGGGATGGGCTATAAGCCGACTCATTAGAGAAGGTCTTGTGGAGGGAACACCGGACAATGTGCTTAGAGCTATCGACGAAAGAGTATTGAGACGTATGGAGTGCGACCGAAGATCAATACTCGGTCAGGCTGTGTATATGGCTGAACGGCTGCGAAATACTACACCTGAATATGGTCTGGAACGTTATGCAGGACGCATGCTCGACTTTATTCAAAGTGAGCTTACATGCGCAAAAGAATGCCCCACGCTATATCATCTTAATTCGGCTTTGTATTTTCTGTCTTGTGTAAGACATCTGGCTGAAGCGCACGCCGGCGCGGAAAAACTCATCAGGGTATTGCCTTCGTTATATGACAGAATAAAAAAGGAGTCTGCGTTTACAGAACAGGATATTTTCATTAACCGGTTACTGTCGGAGAAAACAGGAACGGAGGCTGTGTTTTCTGCCGATGATGTCAATGACAAGAACGTGTTGTATGGAGGCAATGCAGGCGACGACGCTGATTTGAGAGGATTCGTCAATAAGGCATGGCAGGAACTGGTTTATTTCGGTAGGCTTGTGTCGGTGTTGCCTTCTCAGGATAGACTGTCCGCATTTGTTGACAGAATGCAGACCGATCTGTCGGAGGACAGCATGTCCATGAGGCATGGTCTGGCTGGACTCGGTCTTGCCCTGACAGCCGATGAAGCGGCAGCGATACAGGAATGCGGCACCGGTTGTGTCTGAATAAATCAAAGAACGCCTCACATATGAAAAACAAAAACAATATAGCTTTCTCCGTAATATTGCCTGTATACAATCAGGCGTCATTTGTAAGACGTGCCATAAAGAGCATGATGGCGCAGACTTATGACAATTGGGAACTTATAATAGTGAATGACGGCAGTACTGACCGCACCGCTGAATTCGTGGCGTCATTTATTGACGGTGCGAGAGTAAGATATATATCAAGTCCTGAAAACGAGGGCTTGGGACGTGCGCTTAACCGCGGTCTTGACGCTGCGTCAAACGATTACATCACATATCTTCCTGCCGATGATTTCTATGATGGTTCCCATCTGGAGAAGATGGCGGATGCATTCAGGGATAACGAGAACGCTGCTGTCGTGTTCAGTGGCATAAGATATGACGAGTCTGAGGAACCGGGAGTGATGTCGTGGCGCACATGTAAGGGCACTGTCCCGGGACACGCGCTGCAACTTGTGCAGACGGCTCATCGCAAGACGGAGGACAGATGGACCGAGCGTGAGGAGCTTGTCACGGAAGATCTTTTTATCATGTTCTGGCGTAAGCTTACCCGCCGTGGCGTGTTCGTACCAACGGGAACAGCTACATGCGAATGGACCAGCCATCCGTTTCAGCGGCATAAGATATGTGGTGAACGTTATGGTGGCGGTCTCAATAAATACAGAGCATACTATCATGTGTCAAGACCCCTGCGATTCAGGGCGTCGCGATATAAGACTGTGGATGAAAAGGAGGCTTATGCGGAATACAGGAGACCGCTGCAGACAGCCTGCGGAGACGGGTTGAAGATACTCATAGTAGGAGAACTGGCGTACAATCCGGAACGAATACGCGCACTGGAAGAGGCTGGACACAGACTTTACGGTCTGTGGGCAAAACCGCGTTTCTGCTATTCCACGGTCGGCCCGTTGCCCTTCGGACAGGTGGAGGATGTGCCTTATGACCAATGGAGGAAGCGTGTGGAGGAGATAAAGCCGGACATTATATATGCACTGCTAAGCACATCGGCAATAGATATTGCCCATGAGGTTCTTTCGGCAGATACCGGAATTCCCTTTGTGTGGCATTTCAAGGAAGGTCCTCATGAGGCGATGAAGGACGGACTGTGGGACAAGCTGATAGACTTATATACATACGCTGACGGTCGTATTTATCTGAATGATGAGACCAGAAAATGGTTCGGGCTTTTCATTCCGGACGAGAGAAAAGCGCCGCAGATGACACTCGACGGTGATATGCCTAAAAAAGAAGTGTTCAAAGACTGCTTTTTAATAAAACAGGCTGCGCTCGGCAATTTGATAGCAAGCTCTCATTGCGCTCACTGGCACTGTTTTTTAATAAAATTGTCTGAACTGTACGGTGGTGTGCATACCGTTGTAACAGGACGCATTGTTGGTCTTACCCCGAAGGACATGAGTATTCTGGCGGCAAACGACGTGCATGTTCATCTGTATAATGAGAACACTGTGCCGGATAAAGTGATGGCTGAACCGTTTCTAAAAGCTGCGCCCGGACATTTTCATGTCCATCTTCATTGTCCGCAGAACGAATGGGTAAGTGAGTTTTCAAGATATGACGCGGGATGGCTTCATTGTGTAGGCAGCAACAATGGAGGTTCGCTGTTCAGGGCTACATGGGCGGACCTTAATCTGCCTGCGCGTATAAGCACACTTGCCGCAGCGTGTCTGCCGATGATACAAAGAAGGAATGACGGTAACATCTCGGCACAGCAGGAATATGTGAAAAGCCGTGGTATGGGACTGTTCTATGATGATATTGACGAACTTGTGGCACTGCTTAAAGACAGGAAACTTCTTGAAGGGATAACACGCAACGTGATGGCGGTGCGTGATTCTCTGACATTCGACAGTCATGTTGATGAACTTACGGCTTTCTTCAGGCGTGTAATAGAGTGGCGTGTCAGCCGCTGACTGCCGGCGGATGTGTTTACAACACGGGGCATAAGGAGAAGGAACGCATTCCCGTGAAATACTTTTTTATAGATAAAACAGGTGTGACTGTCAATCATAGAGCAAGCTTCCATAGCCCTCGTAGCCATTGTTTAACACATGAATAATCGCGTTATTTTACGTAGTCAATCCAAAGTAGAGACGCAAAATCTTGCGTCTCACAAGCAACGATGCGCAATAGGGCTGGGTGAATATATGGCTGTTGTTGCAGCGGTTTTCCTCGGGAGACGCAAGATTTTGCGTCTCTACAGAGCTGACGCCATCATTATTTTAATGTAAAAAACATCGTTTTCAGTTTATTTTTCATATATTAGCGGTGAAAACTCTATTGATGTGATATTAATCTATTGGCTATGAGAATAAAAAGAATGATATTGATGTGTGCGGCACTCGTGCCGATGGCTGTCATAGGTCAGCGGCTGCCGTATATGGATGCGTCGCTGACACCGTCGCAGCGTGCTGATGATCTGTGTTCGAGACTTACTGTAGAGGAGAAGATATCGCTGATGATGAACAACTCGCCAGCTATCCCGAGGCTCGGCATACCGCAGTTTGAGTGGTGGAATGAGGCACTGCACGGTGTCGGGCGCAACGGCACCGCAACGGTCTTTCCCGTGACAATAGGAATGGCGGCATCGTGGAACGACAGTCTGGTATACAGAGTGTTTTGCGCTGTCAGCGACGAGGCACGGGCAAAAAACACGTACGCCCGACGCACCGGAAGCCTCGCACAATATCGCGGACTGTCGTTCTGGACTCCGAACATAAACATATTCCGTGACCCACGCTGGGGACGGGGACAGGAGACATACGGCGAGGACCCATATCTGACGTCGCGTATGGGACTTGCCGTGGTGCGTGGACTGCAGGGCGACAGTTATGCTCCTGACGGCAGCGGGCGGAAACACAAGTACGTGAAACTGCTTGCCTGTGCCAAGCATTTTGCCGTGCACAGCGGACCGGAATGGAGCCGTCACCGTTTTAATGTGGAAGACCTGCCGGCGAGAGACCTGTGGGAGACATATCTGCCGGCGTTCAAGTCGCTTGTGGTTGACGGAGGTGTGAGGGAAGTGATGTGTGCCTACCAGCGCATAGACGGTGAGCCGTGCTGCGGCAACACGCGCTATCTGCAGCAGATACTGCGCGGAGAGTGGGGCTTCAAGGGGCTTGTGACGAGCGACTGCGGAGCCGTGAGCGATTTCTGGCAATCGTGGGGACACGGTTTCTCCGACAGTCAGAGCGATGCCAGCGCGCGTGCTCTTGTGACGGGCACCGACCTTGAGTGTGGAAGCGACTACCGCTCACTGGGCGATGCCCTGAAGCAGGGGAAGGTGAGCGAGAAGGACATCGACACCTCGCTGAAGCGTCTTCTGAAAGCCCGTTTTGAGCTTGGCGACTTCGATGCGGACGAACTTGTGGAGTGGACAAGACTGCCTATGAGTGTCGTGGCTTGCCGGGAGCACCGTCAGCTTGCCGCCGACATGGCGAGACAGACGATGACACTGCTGAGCAACGACGGCATACTGCCGCTGGAGAAGGACGGACTGAAGATAGCCGTGCTCGGTCCCAACGCCAACGACTCAACGATGTTGTGGGGAAACTATAACGGTTTTCCTGTTTCCACAGTGACCATATGGCAGGGCATAAAGGCAAAGGTGCCTTCGGCGCGTCTGATAGAAGGATGCGGATATCTGCATAATAATGATAAGGTGAACGCCTCAAACGTAGCCGCACTTGCGGGCGACGCTGACGTGGTGATATTCGTGGGCGGCATATCTCCGCGTCTGGAGGGCGAGGAACTGCAAGTGGAAGAGCCCGGGTTCAGGGGCGGCGACCGTCTGGCTATAGAACTTCCGGCGTCGCAGAGCGAGCTGGTGAAGGCGTTGTGCGATGCTGGAAAGAAGGTGGTGATGGTGAACTGTTCGGGCAGTGCCGTGGCTCTCACGGCTGAACACGGACGTGCGAACGCCATATTGCAGGCATGGTATGGAGGCGAGCATGCCGGTACTGCTGTTGCCGACGTGCTGTTCGGCGACTATAACCCGGGAGGGAAGCTTCCCGTGACGTTCTATGCCGGCACCGCCCAACTGCCTGATTATGAGGATTACCGCATGGAGGGACGCACTTACCGCTACTTCTTCGGCAAACCTCTGTATCCGTTCGGCTACGGACTGAGTTATACGACGTTTGCCATATGCAAGCCTAAATACAGGAAAGGTGTGCTTACCGTGAAGGTGAAGAACACCGGGGAGCGCGACGGTGATGAGGTGGTGCAGGTGTATGTACGCAATCCCAAAGACACCAACGGACCGCTTAAGACGCTGCGTGCATTCAGACGTGTAAGGGTGAAAGCCGGAGAATCAGCCGACGTAAGCATAGCTCTGCCGCGCAGCACGTTCGAGCTTTGGGATGAGGAGACGAACACCATGCGCTTCGTTCCGGGCAAATACGTACTGATGGTAGGCAATTCTTCGGCTGACGAGGACCTGAGGAAGATAACTGTAAAGGTGAGGTAAGGGTGAGAAAGTGAGAAGGTGAGAGGGTGAGAAAGTGTGGAGAAAAGGTGAATGAGAGTGGAACGTGAAGTCGCTGAGAATCGCATGGATTGTGACGACATACGTTTTGTCTCGGAATTTGCGGGTTTTGGGGCGGTTTTGTAATGTTGTGAATATCAGGATATTATAATAGATGTGCGGGCGGAAGGCTTTTTCTGATGTGTGGAAAAGGCTTTTCCGGCATGCGGGAAAGCCCATATGAGCATGCGGGAAAGGCTGTTTGGGAGAGTGACACGGGCTTTTCCGCAACACGGGAAGGTGTTGCGGAGGCGCATGGCATGATGAGACTATGCCGTGAAAGAGCCGTAATGGGGTAGTTATGGTGGCAATTGTGGTATAAGATGCGGGGTATGCCGCAGTAGGAAGGAGATAAAAAGCAGATGAGACCGAGCCTCCGGACATTATCCGTTTCTATTCTGAGAAAAAATAATGTAAATATTTTTTACTGTCCGCTTTGCGTGAGTGGCGGTTTTATATGAGCGTGCCATCACAGTGCTGACCATACATATATAAATGTGATGTAAGCTCTTCATCCCTTTTGCATGACGCCTCCGCCATGCCGTCACGCTCTTTTGCAGAAGATGCGTCGTGCTGCATCTGACAAAAGCGGCAGCCGGTATGCCGGACGGCGGCACGTATGAGGGGCGAAGCCTTACGGCATGTCATGATCGGGGCATGTCGGTGCCGGAAGTGCGGACGGCATGCACGAAGCCTTCATAAGAGCCGTGACAGGGTCGCGCCATATGTCAGTCTCCTGCCTGACCGCCTTTTCATCCGCCCGTATTGCCCCTCAGCCGCGCAAAAGACAGCTGCTTGCGGCATTGTCATCCAATGGGAATATAGCCGCTCTTGACCACAATGTCCTGTCCCTTCTCTGACCGCAGATAATTTATGAAAGGCATTACGGTCTTTTCCTTGTCTTCAGTATAATAGAAGTAAAGTTCCCTTACGATGGGATAGATGTGCCTGCGTCCGGTCTGCATGTTGGGATAGACGAAGTGCCGGTTGTCGTATGCCACTTTCACGGCACGCACGTTTTTGTTGATATACGCCATTCCCACGTATCCTATCGCCCCTTTTGTCTGGCTCACAGACTGTATCACCGCTCCAGTGGCAGGCATTGACAGTACGCCAGCCATGTAGTTTTTCTCTTTCAGGACACTCGTCTTGAAAAACTCGTACGTGCCGGATGAAGTCTCGCGCGAATATACAATAATCTTAAGATCCGGACCGTATTTCCCTGTAACGTGGTCTTTCACCTGTTTCCAGTTGGTCACCTTTCCGCGGAATATCGCCTCAAGCTGTGAGCGCGTAAGGTGCGTCACCGGATTCGACGGATTCACAATCACAGCCAGCGCGTCGTATGCCACGACAGCCTCTTTGAGCTTTTTCCCGCCGCGCCCGAATTTTATCCTTTCATTGAATTTCACCTTCCTGGATGCCATCGCTATGTCTGTCGTCCCGTCGAGCAGGGATGATATGCCCACTCCGGTGCCTCCTCCGGTAACAGTTATGCTTGAGTTTCTGTTTTCATTCATAAAGCATTCAGCCGCTTCCTGCGACACAGGCAGCAGCGTGTCGCTGCCTTTTATTTTCTGTGCATTGGCTGTAGTGCAGAGCAGCAATGTGAAAATGATAAGAGATAGTCTGTACTGTTTCATAATGTCAGTTTGATTATTCGACCGCTAAGTAAGGGCTTTGTCTTTTTATCCGTATTACAGCGGTGATACAATTGTGTTACATATGTTCGATATGACGTGTTTTATCATACGGAAACCGTATTGTAACAATTCTGTCACGGGTTCGTGATACGTAAGATATAATTTTACAGCGGAACTATTGAAAAAGAGAAAATGAGGAAGATTGTAGAGAGGATTGCCGCCGGGATAATAACATGCAGCGGATTCCTTACAAGTATTGTCATTCTGCTTATTGTGGTGTTCCTGTTCTCGGAGGGACTGGGGCTTTTCTCGTCGAAGACGATAGAGGAGGGCTACTCGCTGGTTGTCAACAAGGCGAACCCTGTGGAAGATCTGGACGCAAGGCAGATAAAGGAGATATTCGATGAGGACATAACCGAATGGAAGGACGTGGGCGGCACCGGCGGAAAGATAAGGCTGCTGAGGTTTGACGACATGGAGAGCCTGTTCAGCAGGGAGCGTCTGGGAGAAAACTATGAGCATGCGGAGGCTTGCCTTGACTCGCTTATAAAGGCGGATGCCGGCATCATAACCTTCATTCCGGAGAGTTATGCCTCAAAACTGAAAAACGGCAGGATGCTGGACGGGCATGAGATTTCCGTCGGAGAGGTGCTGGGAGGAAACGAATGGTTTCCTACGGCTACGCCTGCGCCCCAGTTCGGATTTGTCCCCCTCATTTTAGGAACGATATGGGTGACGGTGTTTGCCATCATCTTTGCCTTGCCTTTCGGTCTGTCCGTCTCCATATATATGTCGGAAGTGGCTTCTGTGCGGACCTGCAAGATGTTGAGACCCATAATAGAGTTGCTCAACGGCATACCGTCAGTGGTGTACGGCTTTTTCGGTCTGACGGTAATCGTCCCCATATTGCAGGATGTATTCGGATTGCCGGTGGGAGAGAGCGGTCTCGCAGGAGCCCTTGTGCTTGCGATAATGGCTTTGCCCACCATCATCACAGTGAGTCAGGACGCCATGCAGAACTGTCCGCGGGCGATGAGGGAAGCCAGCCTTGCCCTTGGCGCGTCAAGATGGCAGACAATATATAAGGTGGTGATGCCCTATTCGGTATCAGGCATCACGTCGGCGGTAGTGTTGGGCATAGGAAGAGCTTTCGGCGAGACGATGGCGGTGCTTATGGTCACCGGCAACGCGGCTGTAATACCGCTCTCCATCACCGACCCTTTGAGGACCATACCAGCCACCATAGCAGCCGAACTGGGAGAGGCTCCTGCCGGAGGTCCCCACTACCAGTCGCTGTTCCTGTTGGGTGTGGTATTGTTTTTCATCACGCTGATAATTAACACGAGTGTAGAATATATTTCGTCAAGAAACAAATAAGGAGAAAAGATGCTTATGGAAAGTAAGATGAGCCATATGGATAATAGCAGGCGAAAGCTGATTGCGGAGAATGCCGCGTTTTTCATATTCCGCCTTCTGAGCGGCGTCATAGTGACGGTGCTGTTCATAATTCTCGCCTTCATTATAATAAAAGGTATAAACGTGGTAAACTGGGATTTTCTCACAACCTATCCCACCGACGGAATGAAAGCCGGAGGCATTTATCCGGCAATAGTGGGCACGTTCTGCCTTATGGCAGGCAGTGCGGTGTTCGCCTTTCCGCTCGGCATAATGAGCGGGATATACATGCATGAGTATGCGAGCAACGGCAGGCTGATAAAGTTCATACGCATGATGACGAACAATCTTTCGGGCATCCCGTCCATTGTCTTCGGACTATTCGGAATGTCGCTGTTTGTGAATTATCTTGGATTCGGAGACAGTATAATAGCCGGTTCGCTCACGCTGGGACTGCTTGCGCTTCCCCTTGTCATCAGGACAACGGAAGAGGCGTTGAAGGCCATTCCCGACAGCTACCGAGAGGGAAGCCTCGCTCTGGGCGCCACCAAGCTCCAGACCATCAGAAAAGTGATACTGCCGATGGCGATGCCTAACATCATCACCGGACTGATACTGGCTCTGGGACGTGTCTCCGGAGAGACGGCTCCCATTCTGTTCACATGCGCCGCTTACTATCTTCCGCAACTCCCTGACAGCATATTCGACCAGTGCATGGCATTGCCCTATCATCTTTATGTGCTCGCCACCAGCGGAACGGATATGGAGAGGCAGATACCGATAGCATACGGCACGGCACTTGTGCTGATAGTGATTGTTTTCATCATAAACATAATGGCAAACGCAATGAGAAACTATTTCCAGAACAAACTCAAGACCAACTGATGTTTGCGGGAAGAAATAAAGGCTAAAACAAGACGAAATGAATATGACTAAGATTGAAGCAAAGAACGTCGACTTCTATTACGGACAGTTTCATGCTCTGAAAAACATAAGCATGAGCATCGGAAGCAACGAAGTGGTGGCATTTATAGGTCCGTCAGGATGTGGAAAGTCAACATTCCTCAGACTGTTCAACCGTATGAACGATCTCATACCGGGCAGCCGTCTGGAGGGCAAGATAGAAATAGACGGGAAAGACATCTACGGAAAAGACATCAACGTGGACGTGCTGAGAAAGAATGTGGGAATGGTTTTCCAGCGGCCGAATCCTTTTCCGAAAAGCATATATGAGAATGTGGCATACGGATTGAGGGTGAACGGAGTGAAGGACGAGAGTTTCATCTCGGAGCGTGTGGAGCAGTCGTTGAGAGGCGCCGCCTTGTGGGATGAGGTGAAAGACAAGCTGAAAAAGTCGGCTTACGCCCTTTCAGGAGGTCAGCAGCAGAGGCTGTGCATAGCAAGGGCTATGGCAAACTCTCCTTCGGTGCTGCTCATGGACGAGCCTGCCTCTGCCCTTGACCCCATATCGACAGCGAAGATAGAGGAACTGATACATGAGATAAAGAAAGACTACACCATTGTCATCGTCACCCACAACATGCAGCAGGCGACGCGCGTGAGCGACAAGACGGCTTTCTTTTATCTTGGTTCGTTAATAGAATATGACGCGACATCGAAGATGTTCACTAATCCGTCAAAGGAAGAGACACAGAATTACATAACCGGACGTTTCGGCTGATACAACTAAATATTATATATAAATATGGTGAAATTCGTAGAAGAAGAACTTCAGAAAATAAACAGTGAGGTTCTTGAAATGTGGGAGCTGGTTCTTGACCAGATGAAGAACGTGTGTGAGGCTTTCTTCACTGACGACAAGGAAAAGGCATGGGAAGTGCTTATAAGAGAAAAGAGAGTGAACGCTTGCGAGACAAAGCTTGACTGCGACATAGAGGACTTCATGGCGCGTTTCAATCCTGTTGCCATAGACCTGCGCTTTACTATAGCCATGCTGAAGATAATCACCGACCTGGAGCGTATAGGTGATTTTGCGGAGAATATAGCGCGATTCATAATAAAGCACGAGGAGACGTATCTGGACGACAGCCTGCTGGAGAAGACGAGAATAAGGGAGATGGCAGACTGTGTGGTTGAGATGCTCGGCATGTCAAAGACTGCATTCGAGGAAAGGGACATTGCCATAGCCTACAGTCTGTTTGAGAAGGACAATGTGCTGGATGAGATAAACTCTGCCTCAACGGACGCTCTCGCACAGTATGTGGGCGGGCATAATGACAAACTTGCGTTCTGCCTCGATTTTAAAGGAGTGATTCTGCGTCTGGAGCGTGCGGGAGACCATATAACGAATCTGGCGGAAGAAGTTATCTTTTATGTGAATGCGGCGGTATTGAAACATACTACCGACAAACTTGGCAAAGACAAGGCACTAATGCACAAACTGCGTGGTGAGGACAACGAACAGGCGGACTGATGCTGAGCACACGCATGGCTGCGGAGCATAAACGTATGAACGGTATATAAATTGTCATTTATATAATATGTTTTTTCTTGGTTGCCGGATATTTCCGGCAGCCGTTTTTTTATCTCAAAAACACAACACTATATATATATTACACCAATGGCATGTCACTTTCATTTTGGAAATCCTATCAGCATATCAGTTTCATGTTGCCAACTATAGACAATATACTCTTATTAGATTATTTTTGTATGACTGGAATTAGGTTTGTCATTACATTACAATCAAACAATTTTAGCCTCCGTGCGATTCTATAATAAGTTTTTTATGGGTTTATCTAAAACACATCTTCTGTATTTGCACAGCAAGAGCGTACGCCAATCGTGGCGGCACGGCATTGCCAACCATCTTATACCCGTTTCTGATGTCTGTATAGAAGAACACGAAGCTATCAGAAAATGTCTGTATCCTTGCGCATTCACGCACACTCAACCGACGATAAAGGTGCTCATGTCCTTTTGCGAAAATTCTCTTGTCAGAACTGACATAAGTCATTTTTGGAGCCTGCGGATGTTGAGGCTCATTCCTTGCCTGTGCCTGTATTGTGAAAGACTGTTCGTACCATGAACGGACACGATTGCGCGACATGTATTTTGCGTCATAGTTTCCTGTATAAACGTCATGGTTCTTTCTTGCAGGATGTTCTGTCAGAATCATCTCGTCGTTGAAAAACCTTGGTCTTTCAATGATATCCCCAATGGCTTCTCTTAAAGTGATTTTCCTGCCGGTCGCAGCAAGCGGGAAAGTAAACGTATTATGTATGTCATTCCGTATACCAATAAAAAACACACGATATCTATCTTGCGGAACCTTAAAGTCTGACGCATTTATAAGTTTGTATTTTATAGAATAACCTATAGATTGCAGACTTTCTATTATGAATGCCAACGATTGCTTATGCTTGTCATCAAGTATCCCCTGTACATTCTCAATGACAAAGAACTTTGGCTTTTTCATCTTGACAATTCTGACATATTCTAAAAACAATTTGCCTCTTGGGTCTTCCAATCCGAGCTGTTTGCCACCTTCGCTCCACGATTGACATGGCGGTCCGCCTATAACACCGTCGCAAGAAGGAATGTCCTGGTCTTTGAGTAAGCGTACATCTGTAGTGTTTAAAATGGTATTGAGGTGATTCCTTCTATATGTTTCAAATATAGAAGAATCGTTTTCATTAGCCCATTTCACGTTAAAACCTGCTCTTTCAAACCCAAGGTCAAGACCTCCGCATCCTGCAAATAGAGATACTACATCCATGAATTGTCTGATATGATATTATGCCGTTTCAATGTTTCTATTATGCTTAATGCCACATGATATGCAAGGTTGACAGGAACGGCATTGCCAATCATCTTATATCCATAATTCACCTCTTCATATATGAACTTGAAGTCATCAGGAAAACTTTGGACACGGGCAACCTCTCTCACGGTCATTCTTCTATACAGATGCTCTTTCCCTTCAACAAATTTCTGTAAGTTCTTTTCCACCTTTATCATCTTTGGTGCCTGAGGATGAAGCTGGCATTGTCTTCCGCTTGCCTGAACCGTAAATCCAGGCTCGTCCCATGACCTTACTCGGTTGCGTGACATGAATATTGGTGAGAAAGCACCGGTGAAATATTCATTGTTAGGTACGGCACAAGCATCTCCGTTTGTATGGTTCTTTTCTCTTGCCGGTATGGCTGTGTCTTGCAAATCCCAAATAGCCTCGCGTAAAGTAGGTTTATGCTCTTGCGGTTTCGGATATTCATAATCATCTATGTGTAAATCCTTGCGAAAGCCGATGTAGAATACACGGTCTCTGTCTTCAGGTACATCATAGTCGTTGGCATTAAGCATTTTCAGATTAACGTCATATCCTGCTTCATCAAATAACCTCATGAATCCACTAACGGCGGCAGCATGTCGTTTGGCAAGCATACCAGACACATTCTCCGCAACAAAAAACAGAGGTTGTGTGTCACGCAAAATCCTGATATATTCATAGAACAATTGTCCGCGGGCATCTTCTATACCTTTTAAAGAACCAGCTTCACTCCATGATTGGCATGGAGGACCGCCTATTATACCTGCCACATGTTTAGGAAATGAGTCTGAAGGTATATTCCTGATGTCATCTTCTATTAATTTTGTGTCAGGGAAGTTAGCTTTAAACGTGGGGCATATTTTCTTATCAAATTCGTTTGCGACTATTGTATGGAATCCTGCATTGTGAAATCCCTTATCAAGACCACCTGCGCCAGAAAAAAGACTGATCAAATTCATATTTACCACTTGCAGTTAAAAGATATGTTTACAGCAGGAGGCATTCCTATAATCTGAATATCAAATTTCAAAGATGGTTCAATGGTGTCTTTTGCATTGTGTATTCTGAATGAGAATTGCCAGCCATTATCAAAGCCCATAATTACCGTTGTCTTACTTTTAGGTTTGAAATCCATGTAAAGCAGAGTTGTCGGTAGCTCCATTGTAGGAACTTCCAAAGAAGGCTTTTGCGTCTTGCTCGGTTGGTTCAAAGTCCCATACATATTGAATGACTGTATTGTGGTGACTCTTTTATTGTCTATACTGATAACCTTATAGAAGTCATATTTGCTAAGTAAATATTCGACAAGTTTACGAGGAATGTCGGCATTTTTATTTACTTGTGTCTTTATTTCTTGCATAAAAGCCTTCAATAATGGCACATAAACATCGTCTTCTTTAGAGTTCAAATCTCTAAAGTAGGTTCCCCTTGCTTTTTCCTCTTCCAAAAAATCAAATGTAGGTTTTACTGCATTCCAGTATTCTTCAGAACAGTTAATGCCATACCATTTTTGGCCGAAATCCAAACCTTTTGCTAAACGGCTGTGCTTTACAGCCATGTGATTGTGCTTTATGCTCAATCCAATCTCCCAGACAATATCCTTACGATCAATAATAATGTCACGTACGTCAGCTTCTATTCCATGTTCATCGCTTTGTATATACAGATTCAGTGTATCATTGTCAACTTCTACGATATTTGGTTCCAATGCAAATATTGTATCTATTGTTGATTTCGCGCTCATCGTATATAACGCTTTCTCAGCAACACTAAGTGTATTCCATGCATGTTCTGCAGCATCATAACAGCTATTATGGATTATTTGTGATTTACGGATGGCACTTATTGCATCTTGTAGTGAATGCAAACATATGTATTCGTAGGCACGTCCTTGGTCATTACTTTTACTACTCATAATTATTAATCAATTCTTTAATGTCAATGTTTAATACGTTAGACCTGCTAATTATATCTTCCATTAGAGGCAATGCGGTGTTATCACATCATTTTGAAACTGTAGATGGATTTACGTCCGACCGATATGTCAACTATTATATTGTACATTTCCTTTCAACTAACACCAATTTCAAGAGATTAATATCCATTATATATTATTTGTAAGTGCAAAGGTAACTATTTATTATTACTTTCTTTCTTACATATTATTTTTAATGTTATCTTTGGCTTCCTATTTCATTTACATAACTATTTTTATTAATACAAGTAGAATTCTTTCTCGATTTAGGGAATGTATGTTTTATATAATATAAGAGTTTTTTATAATGAAAAATCGTCCGGTGGCAAGTCGTGCTTGTCGGTAATGTGACGTTCTGCGGCAAGTATGCGCTCAAAAGTCGGATAAGGTCGGGTTAAAATAATGCAAAAAGTGGGTAGGCATATGGGAAATGTATAATAAATTTATTAACTTTGCAATCTATTATAAACATAACATAGCTGTAAAAGCGTGAAAATAAAGGAAGTGATGACCGCCCTTGAACGTTTCGCGCCTCTGCCTTTGCAGGAAGGATGGGACAATTCCGGCTTGCAGATAGGATTGACGGAGGTGGCAGTCTCAGGGGCTTTATTGTGCCTTGACGTGAACGAGGACATCATCGATGAGGCAGTGAGCAAGGGATGCAATCTGGTTGTGTCACATCACCCGCTGCTGTTTCACGGATTGAAGACCATATCAGATGCCGACAGCGTGCAGCGTACGGTGATGAAGGCTATAGAGAATCGCGTGGCTGTGGTGTCGATGCATACCAACATGGACAACGCACGCGGTGGCGTTAACTTCAAGATTGCGGAGAAGATGGGACTTGAGAACGTCGGTTTCTTCGCACGTAAGGATGTCGGAGGCATTGAGGCAGGAAACGGAGTGATAGGCGAGTTGCCCGAGCCGTTGAGTGCTACTGACTTCGTGAGAAATGTGAAAAAACAGTTCGGTGTGGACTGTGCCATGTGCAACGAGCTGCTGAAACGTCCTGTGAGGCGTGTCGCCGTATGCGGCGGAGCGGGCGATTTCCTGCTTGACGAAGCGATAAAGGAAGGCGCGGACGCTTTTGTCACGGGCGAGATGCATTATCATGTGTATTTCGGACATGGGCAGGAAATACAGATATGTGTTATAGGACATTACCAGAGCGAACAGTTTACTAAGGAAATATTCAAATCAATAATCGAGGAAGAGTGTCCCGGAGTACCGGTCGTAATGGCTGGAACGAACACGAATCCGATAATCTATTTATAATTATGGCAAAGAAAGATCCTACAGATTTATCAGTGGAAGAGAAACTGAGAACCCTTTATCAGCTTCAGACAACATTGTCGGCAATAGACGAAAAACGTGCGTTGCGCGGTGAACTGCCTCTCGAGGTGCAGGATCTCGAGGATGAAATCGAAGGCTTGAGGATTCGTGTGGAGAAAATAGAAAACGAAATCAACGAGTTCCAGTCGGCAGTCTCGCAGAAAAAGGCGGAGATAAAGGAGGCTGAGGCAAGCGTGGAACGCTATAAGCAGCAGTTGAACGATGTGAAGAACAACCGTGAGTATGACACTCTGACAAAGGAAATAGAGTTCCAGAGTCTTGAGATAGAGCTTTGCAACAAGAAGATTAAGGAGGCTCTGATGAAGGTCGAGGAGAAGAAAAAAGACCTTGAGCAGAACAAACTCCTAATAGACGACCGCCAGACAGCTCTTGAGGACAAGAAGGGCGAACTTGACGAGATAATGCAGGAAACACGTGAGGAGGAGGAGAAACTGAAGGAAAAGGCAAAGGACATGGAGACAAAAATAGAACCGCGCCTTCTCTCAAGTTTCAAGCGCATACGTAAGAACGCGCGCAACGGTCTGGGCATTGTGTACGTGCAGCGTGATGCCTGCGGAGGATGCTTTAACAAAATACCGCCACAGCGACAGCTCGACATCAAAATGCACAAGAAAATCATCGTGTGCGAGTATTGCGGAAGAATCATGATTGATCCTGAACTGGCTGGCGTAAGGAATGCCGCCGGTGAGACGGACGACAAACCGAAGCGCAAACGTGCGGTTCGTAAGACAAAGAAAGCCGACGAGTAGTATTAAGACGGCTTTATATGGTAAGGTGCGGACAAGGGCGCGTAAAGGAGCGGCGTCGTTGTCCGCATTTTTTTGCATAACATAGCGTTAGTCGGATGAATTCAGTATAAGGACAGTTTGTGAATATTTCTATTTTTCCGTTACTTACAATTCGTCTGATTAGGGTTGAACCCGAATCGTCATTAGACTTCTATTCTTGTTCAGTGCTGCTGTCAGCCGGATTGTATTCTGCTTTTGTCGAAGATGTAGCTGGCTATATCTGGAAAAAGCTGAATACAATATGGCGGCAGCAGTGCGGAAGAAGGATGAATGGCTGACAATAAGCCTTAAATGTATAATCGGTGTCCGCCCGGTATGGACGCAAAATCTTGCGTTTTCCGAGGAATGATAGCGGCAACGGCAGGCATATATTCACATCAGTTGATTGCGCATCCTTGCTTGTGAGACGCAAGATTTTGCATCTCTACTTTGGCTTGTATGCGTATAATACCGCCTTGTTTTCATGTACGAGACAGTGCCGGTGAAGGCAGCAAGAGTTTTTTTATACTGCCGGATGCTGTCTGTTTTTTCAAAAACAAACAGGAACGAAATATGTATGGAGCAGTGTGAAACATGTATGATGTCCGATGTGGTTTGGTATAAAAATAATCCAAGTGAGTCTGAAATCACGCATGAGACCGCTTGTCAGGCGTGGCTTTTCATGATAAAAGGCGAAGCGTAAATGCTTCGCCTTTTATCACGCTTTGAACATATCATTATGTTATTGCTTGTTGTATGCATAAAGCAAAAGAGCTGCGTGCTTTGCGGATTATAAACCGCGTGCCTTATATATAAGTTCTTTTGCGTTGTTTATTTCCTGAAACTTTTTCTCGGCAGCCTTCTTTACGTCCTCGCCAAGTGTGGCGACGCGGTCCGGATGGTGCTTAAGTGCCATCTTTCTGTATGCCGCCTTTATCTCCTCGTCAGTAGCATCAGGACTTACTCCAAGTACCTTATATGCCGCGTCAAGGCTGCTGTTGCCGTATTGCAGGTTGAGCATGGAGTCTATGTCGGCGGAAGATATGCCGAGATTTACGGCAACCTCTCTGAGCGCGTCGTTTTCTTCTTTTACGATTACACCGTCTGCCTGCGCTATCATCACAAGGAAGTTGAGAAGCTGCAGACGCTGCGCATAGCTTATGTTTGTTTCAATCTGCCGGCACGCATCGTGAATTGTGGCTCTGAACCTTTCCGCTCCCATCTGTTTCTGCTGCTCGAACAGGCGCAGTATGATTCTCTCTCCCTCAGCTTTTGCGGTCTCTCCGAAATTACGGCTCAGAAATCGTCTCACAAGTTCCATTTCTGAGTGCATCACTTTTCCGTCAGCCTTGATTATGTAAGAGGACAGTACGAGGAGTGAGAAAAGAAAGGAGTTGCGTTCTCCTTCATATTCTCTTTGTCTGTTATAGCTGTCGTCAAACGCTTGTCCGTATTCTCCTTCTTTGCCGTTGACATTGTCCATTCCTTTCTCAAATAGCCATCCAAGGGCAAATCCTGCGAGTGCCCCTAAGGGGCCTCCGCCCAATATGAATCCCAGATAGCCTCCTATCCATCTTGATGCTCCCATGTCATGATTGTTTTAATTTGTATTCTTTCTGTATTCGTCCGGGCTTGCCTTCATTTATATAATGAAACGTACAGGCACGGTTTTGTGTATTATGAATATGCAAATATAGTGCCTTTATGTTTTTCTGACAATAAAATAAATAAAAAGTAGATATTCTTTTGTATTTATAATAGTTGGAAAACGATTTGCTGTATATATTATATAATGTCGGGATAGTCGGGGATATCTGTGAGAAAGGTGTAGCTGCGGCGGTCATAGTCCATCTTGCAGCAATAGTGTTGCATGCCGTTGCTCATGATGAGATAGTCTACATGTAGAAGAAGATTGTATGCGGATATCTGATCAAAAACGTTGCGCGTTATGGAAATGTCAGGAGCCTTGTATTCCATTATCATGATTGGTTTAAGGCTTCTGTTATATAATACGGTGTCGGCACGTAGTGATTTAGAGCCATATTTCAGGCTGACTTCGTTCGCCATGAGTGAGGCTGGATATGATTTGCACTCTATCATATAATGTATGAAATGCTGTCTCACCCATTCTTCAGGCGTGAGTGCGACATGCTTCCTTCGAAGAATATCGTATATCATCGGCTTTTGTATGGTACCGGACAATTTTATTTTAAAACTTGGTAGGTTTAGTCGGATCATTTTATTAATTTTGTATCATATAATGATTATTGCATTAACAGCTTCAGACAATGGTTCCATTGCTTCACAATAAGTGGAAATGGAGACTGTACACAATTGTTTTTGTATGCAAAGATAATGCAAACGAGGGAAACGAAAGTTTACTTGCGATTTCCCGAGCGCAGCTTGTCTTATGCAAAGACAATGCAAGATGAGAGCAACGGCAAGACAGGGAAACACCGTTTTATCGGGCTTGACACTGCCGAACCGCAGCTTGTCTTATGCAAAGATAATGCAAGATGAGTGCAACGGCAAGACAGGAAAACACCGTTTTACCTGGCTTGACACTGCCGAATCGCAGCTTATCTTATGCAAAGATAATGTGAATAGTTGCTCTGACAAAATAAATTACGGCTGTTTTATGCATGAATGATGCGAATCAGACACATCTTGTCGTTTTCATGTGGACAGTATTCATCGCGTTTTATACGGTTGAGAATGTCTCTGCGCGACAGATGCCTGTGTTTATTGAAAAAAATACAATTGTTTCGAAATGGCAGAGAAAAAGACTGTAACTACGTATGAGTCAGTGATGCGTGATTTGAAAGCACGCAGATTTTATCCCATATATTTGTTGATGGGAGAGGAGTCTTATTTCATCGATAAGATTTCTGATTATATCTCAAACAATGTGTTGCAGCCTGAAGAATTGTTTTTCAATCAGAACATTCTGTTTGGTTCTGATGTCACCGCCGCGCAGATTGTGGATATGGCGAAAGGCTATCCTGTTATGCCGGCAGAACATCGGCTGATTGTCGTTAAGGAGGCACAGAACATCCGTTCTTTTGACGCTTTGGAGAGATATCTCGATAAACCGATGTCTTCTACAATACTTGTCTTATGTTATAAGAACGGAACCATTGACAGACGCAAGAAGATTGTAGCAAAAGCGGAAGCCGTAGGCGTCGTTTTTGAAAGCAAGAAGAAACGTGACAGCGAACTGCCTGGTTTTATTACAACGTACATGAAAACTCACAATGCCGCGATAGATGAAAAGTCGGCTGCGCTTGTTGCCGAACATATAGGTTCTGATATAAGCCGTCTTGTTTCCGAACTGGACAAGCTCCTTATATCACTCCCAGATACAGACCGGCGTGTTACACCTGATGTCGTGGAACATCAGATAGGAGTGAGCAAGGATTTCAATTCTTTTGAATTGCGCCGTGCGATAATTGAACGTGATATAATGAAGGCTAACAGAATAGTAAATTATTTTGACAAAAATCCCAAGGCAGGCTCTGTTTATTCTTTCTTGCCTTTACTGTTTGGTTTTTTCCAGAATCTGATGATTGCGCATTATACTCACAACCGTACAAACGACTCGGCTGTTGCAGAGGCTTTGGAATTGAAGTCCGTGTGGGGGGTAAAGGACTATATGGTAGGTATGAAAAACTACACACCTATGAAAACAATGCAGATAATTTCTAAAATAAGAGAAATAGACGCTAAAAGCAAAGGTCTGGATAATCCAAATACAGGGTCTGGTGAGTTGATGAAAGAGCTTATATTCTATATTTTGCACTGAAAAACACCCTTTTTTCGATATTGCTTTTTCTAAAACATAACTTTCATTCAAGGCATTTTTTCTTTATAATTTGTTAAAACTATGATAGTTATGTGATTTATTCCCTCTCATATTTTGAGTATTTCAGGATGACATTATCCTTTGTCCGAATTATTGAAAAAATGGGAAATTTTCCCATTTTCAAACCGTTCAAATCAACAATTAGTAAATTTTAGCATTTCAAAATGTGTAATATAATATTGTAAACCAATTCCGATAAACGTGTCGCAATCCCTATATTTACGTATGTGATATGTGAATGTAAAATATGAATCGTTGTATATTGTATATACAAAACGATATTGTCTGATTATACGAATGTGAATGTATATATATACATCAGTAACTTTAATCATATATCTATATGAAAATGAGCTGATTAAAAGCTTTTATTAATATTTTCATTCGGCTATTGCATACTCATATAAGAATTATACTTGATAAGGCATGTATAATACATCTCTATCGGTTAAAATAACTATATTGATTACCAATATTATATTATAATATATGTAAAGTGTTCTTTATGGCGTTAATTGATGGCTTTCTTTACATTTGTATATGTAAATGTAAATATCAATAACACACGCAGTATTATACTATAAATTTGATATTACAAATGCGTTTTATCTAAATGTAAATATATTATAGAATTGTTGTGTATGTCATTATTTTATTTTAATTTTGTAAAATCATAGAAAATAGCCCATTTACGGGCTAAAAAACAGCTTTAGCATATGAAAGACAGAATCAGAAAGGTCATGGAAAGTCAGCATATGACTCAACAGGTGTTTGCCGAATTCATACAAATTGCCCCGGCGACATTGAGTAGCATATTCACCGGACGTACCCGTCCTACCCTTGCGATAGTTGAGGCAATAAAGAATAAGATTCCCAAAATATCAACAGACTGGCTTTTGTTTGGGATTGGTGATATGTATGAGGACGGCAGTGGTGAAGATGTTTCGGTAAAGGCACAGAGTGATTCTGGAACTGTGTCTGAGAGGATGCTTGATTTTGATGATCATCAACAAGTAATATCATCTAAACCGTCGCCCGTATCAGGTGTACAGTTTTCATATGATGATGTCATTAATAAAGTAAAAAATTTTGACAAACCTCAGCGTAAAATAACTGAAATAAGAATCTTCTATGATGACCAGACTTGGGAGACATTTGTTCCTAAAAAATAAACAGTATAGAATGTTTCACGCATTAATTCACGAATAGTTGAGCACTATGATTGGGAGGACAGTCTTTCAATACGGCGTAAGTGTAAATCTCGAAATAAGTGTGAAATTTTATAGGGTATAATGTTATGCGTTACTCTGTGAGACATATTTCAGTTCTGCATTAGTAATGGGATGTTCAGATGTTTTTACGCTGAGGCGGTAGTTATAATTCCATTAATTCCTTCTGTCCTCGCCAGTCGATATAAAATGCGTTTATCCCAGGTCTGTCATCATATTTCACCAGAATGCTGTATTCTCGTTAGTCGATATAAAATGTTTTTATCCCAAGTCGGTAATCAGGCATCATCATCATTTCGCGCTACTGCCATACATGTTGGTTTCCGCTTCATTTGAATACGTAGCTGGTATATCGTGGAAAATCGGAAGGCAAGATAACGTAGGAAGTAAAAAACAGAATTGAATAGCCGATAGGAAAATATAAATATGTGTACGGTGTCTTAATGCTCTATTGCGTGTTAAAATACGGAAGCTTGATTTTGCCGCTCATGTATAATGAAAAAGCTCCAGACAGTGTATGTTTCTGTCTGGAGCTTTACTTATAATATGTTTGTCTGCGTTTCTTTTATCAATAATTATCGTCGTCGCTTACGTCTTCTGCTTCTAAAGCCAATTCCTCAGGATCAGTATCGAATGTTGTACGATAGCTTTCTTCGGTCTGTTTGTCTTCATCGAAATCGTCATCGTCGTCATCGTCAAACTTATCCTCATTTTCCTCTTCATATTCCTCGTCCTCGTCGTTGAGTCTTTTGTATTTGCTGTCGTCCTCATCTTTATGTGGTGTGTAAGGCGTGTTTTCCGGTTTTTCCTTGGCAAATATGGCTTCCACCCACATACCTTTTTCTATTTCAAGGACATCGTATCCGTCTTTAATTTTCTTTTCATACATACCGCCCGGTTTGTGGAGTCTGTCTTTCGGCAATGTTGTTGTGCTTATGTCGAATCCGCTTTCTATTATGTCCCTTATGCTCTGTGAAAGAGACTCCCATCCTCCTCCGAAATTGCTGTCGAGCACTTCGAGCAGCTTTTCGGCTGTGATATGATGGATATTTTCGTATGTGAGGTCAGTCACTCTTGCTATCGGACGTTTTTTTATAGCCCATTTTGATTTATTGTTTTCGTCCAGGCGAATTGTTCCGATTTTGTATCCCCGTGCCTCATATTTGCTGATAACCTCCGGTTTTGATATTTTCATCTCCTCCATGTCGAATGCGCTTTTGATCACATCAATGTAATGCCGCATGTTGTCTTTGAGGTCAGCATCCCTTTCTGCAGATTCCCACATGTGCAGGATGTCGTTTTCCTGCAGTTCCCACACATTGCTTTTCGTTAATGTTTTAAGAGTTAATGCTTTCTGTTGTTTCATATTATAATGTTACTTATTATCTCTTTCGTCCAGTACATTAAACGCCCGTCTGTAGTTTGTCACTTTGTCCTTATCTATGACAGCGGTGACGGATTGTTGTTTTCCTGTCTCACATTCTGCCATTATCCTGCCTTGCGGGTCTATTATCCTGCTGTGTCCGGAATAATACAGAGTCTTGTCGTGTCCTGTCCTGTTGCACGCTATGAAGAAGCATTGGTTCTCAATCGCGCGTGCCCTCGTCAGTACATCCCATGCGTCATGGCGCATGTCAGGCCAGTTCGCAACATTTATTATTGCGTCGTAGTCGTTGTTATAGCGCAGCCATAACGGAAATCTCAAGTCATAGCATATTGTGAGCAGGAATCTCCATCCTTTCCATTCTGCAATTATCCGTTTGTCGCCTGCGGCAAACATGATGTCTTCGCCCGCAGGTCTGAACAGATGATGTTTGTCGTAGCAAGTGTACGCCCCGTCAGGTTTTACAAAGAACATTCTGTTTCTATATGGATGTATGGCCCGGTTTGCTTTGTCTTCGTTTTCTACAGCCATGCTTCCACACACTACGGCATCTGTCTGCCGTGCGGTTTCCTGCATCCATTCCAGTGCCCGGTCTGATGATGAGGGCGAGACCTCTTCTTTTGTGACAGTGAAGCCGGTATTCCACATTTCCGGCAAGACATACATGTCGCTTTCTCCTGCAGAGAGTATGATGTCCCGTGCAGCAGATGCGTTGTTGTCACACGCAGCCCATTGTATGTCAGTCTGAATGATTGTTACCTTCATAATACGTCGCAATGAGGCGGTGCAAAAGTATATACTTTACTTTTAATTTACAAGTTTTTCATATAGAATTTTTGTCTGTATCGCATATATTTTCTAATTTTGTACATGATATGAGTGAGCCGTTGGCTGAAAGAATGAGACCCCGCACCATTGACGAATACGTCGGTCAGAAACATCTTGTAGGTGAGGGTGCCGTCTTGCGCAGAATGATAGATGCAGGGCGCATCCCCTCTTTTATTCTATGGGGACCTCCCGGAGTCGGAAAGACCACTCTTGCTCAGATTATCGCCAACAGACTGGAGACGCCGTTCTATACCCTCAGTGCAGTCACGAGTGGGGTTAAAGATGTCCGCGATGTGATAGAGCGCGCACGGAAGGGACAGTTCTTCTCTTCTGTATCGCCCATACTGTTTATTGACGAGATTCACCGTTTCAGCAAGTCGCAGCAGGACTCTCTGCTCGGTGCTGTGGAACGTGGCGTGGTCACTCTCATCGGCGCCACCACTGAAAATCCCTCATTCGAAGTGATAAGACCGCTGCTCTCCCGCTGCCAGCTGTATGTCCTGCAACCGCTTGAGAAAGATGATCTTCTCGAACTTCTCAACCGCGCCATCACTAAAGACGCGGAGCTTAGCCGCAGGCATATCGAGCTGCGTGAGACCGGCGCGCTTTTAAGGTACAGCGGCGGTGACGCACGCAAGCTGCTCAACATTCTCGAACTTGTGGTTGACGCCGAGGAAGGCGACGTTGTCATAACCGACGACGTCGTGGTGAGCCGTCTGCAGCAGAATCCTCTTGCCTATGACAAGGACGGCGAGATGCACTATGACATTGTTTCAGCCTTCATAAAAAGCATACGTGGCAGCGACCCTGATGCGGCGCTTTATTGGATGGCACGCATGATAGAGGGCGGTGAGGACCCCAAGTTCATTGCCCGCCGCCTGGTCATAAGCGCGGCTGAGGACATCGGGCTTGCCAATCCCAACGCCCTGCTTCTTGCCAACGCAGCCTTCGACGCCGTCACAAAGATAGGGTGGCCTGAAGGCCGTATACCTCTGGCTGAGGCTGCTGTCTATCTTGCCACAAGCCCGAAGAGCAATTCTGCGTATATGGGCATCGGCTCCGCGCTCGACATAGTGCGGCGTACAGGCAATCTTCCTGTGCCGCTCCATCTGCGTAACGCTCCCACCGGACTTATGAAGAATCTCGGATACAGTGACGGATACAATTACCCGCATGATTTTCCAGGTAATTTCGTAAGCCAGCAGTACATGCCCAACGAACTGGCTGACACGAGAATATGGCATGCCCAGCACACCCCTTCCGAAGAAAAGCAATATCAGTGGATGTTGCGTTGCTGGGGCGAAAGATATAAGGACAAATAATTCAAAACAAGGATAATAGAACAAAACAACTTTAAAATATGAATATTGTTATATTGGATGGCCATTGTGCCAATCCCGGTGACCTGTCGTGGGAACCGCTTAGAGAATTCGGAGAACTTACTGTCTATCCGCGCACTTCCGCAAAAGACGTGGTCAGCCGCATTGCTGACGCAGATGCCGTGATGACTAACAAGACGGTGCTCAATGCCGCCGTTCTTTCGCAGCTTCCGCGCCTGAAGTATATCGGAGTGCTTGCCACAGGATTCAACACAGTTGACATAGAAGCCGCACGCAAACTCGGAATCACCGTCACCAATGTTCCGGCATACAGCACCGAGAGCGTGGCGCAGATGGTGTTCGCGCATATATTGAATATCACCAACCGTGTAGCCCATTACGCCGCACAGAACCGTGCCGGACGCTGGAGCGAAGGCGAGGACTTCTGCTATGCCGACACACCGCTCACCGAACTGGCGGGAAAGACGCTGGGCATTGTCGGTCTCGGCAACATAGGGAGCAAGGTGGCACGCATAGCTATGGATTTCGGCATGGACGTATTCGCCTTTACGAGCAAGCATCTGTCCGACCTGCCTGCAGGCATACAGAAGACCACAATGGACGGGCTCCTTGCCGCAAGCGACATTCTCACACTTCATTGTCCGCTGAACGATTCGACACGCAATCTCATCAACCGCGACAGCATCGCGCGCATGCGTCCCGGAGCGATTATCATCAACACCAGCCGTGGTCCGGTAGTCAACGAGCACGACGTGGCTGAGGCTCTCGAGAGCGGTCGGCTTGCCGCCTATGGGGCTGACGTCATGAGCAGCGAGCCGCCTTCAGCCGACAACCCGTTGCTCAGACAGCCCAACGCCTACATCACTCCCCACATCGCCTGGGCAACGCGTGAGGCGCGCACACGTCTTGTCAGAACCGCAATAGACAATCTGCGTGCCTTTGCCGACGGCAATCCTGTAAACGTAGTCAACCTCTGACGATGGACGATCAGTTGATATACAGCACTCTTTTCAATGTCATAGAGTTTCTCGGCACGTTCGCGTTTGCCATATCCGGCATACGCCATGCAGCCGCAAAGCATTTCGACTGGTTCGGAGGATTCGTGTGTGGTGTGGCTGTCGCCATAGGCGGAGGCACCATACGCGACGTCATGCTCGGTGTCACTCCGTTCTGGATGACATCGTCGGTCTATCTTGTGTGTACGGTCATGGCGCAGATGTTTGTGATAGTGTTCGCGCGCTATCTCAAGCGTCTCGACAACGCATGGTTCTTATTCGACACTCTCGGTCTGGCTCTTTTCACCATTGCCGGACTCCAGAAGACCATCGATTGCGGTCACCCGTTCTGGGTAGCCATAATAATGGGATGCATCACGGGGTCTGCCGGAGGCGTGATACGCGATGTGCTGCTCAACAATGTGCCGGTAATCTTTCAGAAAGAGATTTACGCCATGGCAAGTGTAGTGGGAGGACTCGCCTATTGGGGCTTTGTTACAGCCGGGCTTAATGTAAGCATGGCAGTCGTATTGTCATTCCTGATAATATGTGCGATAAGGCTCCTTGCCGTGAAATATCACATATCCTTGCCCATATTGAAGGGGGAAGAGTAGGCGAAATATGCTTTTTCTGATGTTTTTTGAAGAAAAAACAAAAAAATAGCGGAAAAAGTTTGGCGGAAACAAAAAATATGCATACCTTTGCAACCGCAAACAAGAAACAAGGCTCCGTAGCTCAACTGAATAGAGCATCTGACTACGGATCAGAAGGTTACAGGTTTGAATC
>ERZ824598.230-NODE-230-length-96359-cov-13.770207_pt1 | contig 96359 bp, 88 predicted proteins | sample MGYA00519934_ERZ824598 | MGnify/ENA primary metagenome ERZ824598 (study PRJEB31778, sample SAMEA3449177) | human gut metagenome | biome: human gut; feature: human-associated habitat; material: faeces | place: United Kingdom | collected 2010/2012 ... | reverse complement strand
AGCTGTTTGGGAACACACCTGCATAGCAGGTGGTTTATTTTTATTGCCAATACAACAAGTATAATTTCCCATGTATTTGGGAAATTATGATATAGTGCCTTGTACCAACAAGAATGCACAAAAAGGTTAATGAAATTATAATGAAATACATAAACACCCAAAGTTCTCGTTCCTAATTGAGAAAAAATATTCTTTCCTTTTGGAATGATGCATAAAAAAGCGAACACAAGCCCAAAGGATAACACATACGTAAACAACCGTAAAATACCACCATAAAATGCACCATGCGTAAGTGCCTCATAACTTCTTCCCGTCAACAGAAATCTCGCCCAAAACAATTTATCAATTCCGACATAGCAGACTAAAAAATATATCAGGATAACTGCCACAGAAACTATTTTCAACTTTCTATTTTCTGTCCATTTCGTAATTGTATCCATTGACAATGCATATCCAGCATAAAAAAATGGATAAAAAACTGCAATCCTCAACCAGCAGAAAAGATTCGTATCCATATTGGAGTAACCTGCTGCCATTGAAACAAAAACAGATACAATCAAAACATAAGCAGGTCGAAATTGTTTGGTATAAAATGTAATTAAATACATGAAAAATAACGCAAGAATAAACCAAGCGGCACCCGGTTCCCTGAAGAAATCAACCGATATAAATGTTCCTCCATTCATAATACCGGATACAAAATAACCAAACATTTTCATAAACAAATAAACCAGCAGATATGGTACTACTTTTACAATTTTTCTTTCCTTAACGGTTTTCTTGGAAAACATACCTGAAATCAGAAAAAAGGCCGGCATGTGAAACGTATAAACGGAGAAGAACAAGGAATTTACCAATTTAGAACTTCCTAAATAATTTTCGTAAAAATGGCAAATAACAACCAATATTATTAACACAAATTTTGCATTATCCCATTTTGCAATTCGATTCATCTTTTTCCTCTCTTTCTCATTCAATCTAACAAGCATTTCAACGTTTGATCATATACATTTTTCTCAATACCATATGACATACTTGCGTTAAAATCCGCCTGTGCTCTATTGCACACATCCACCTGATATGCTGTCTCACACAACCTCCCGGCATTTTCAAAATACATTTCCGGATATTTTAAACTTACATATTTTTCAAAATAATTTTTGTTGTAGCGGCAAACATATAAAGGCTTTTCTAAAATTGAAAATGCAGAAGCCAAACGTCCGTTATTTGTCACCAAAACGTCTGTAGCATACAACAAATCCGGAACCGGGAGAATCCGGTTTACATAGCCAAAACTTTTTTTGTATTGATTTCCCATAGAAAATGCATTTTCCATCAAAATTTCACTGTTTGTAAAAACAAACCATTCTTCCCCAAGCTCTTTCATCCATTGCTTTACATCAATAGTTTCCCAATCCTTCCTTTTCATCTCTTCATCACCATATACAATAACAGAAAGAATCTTTTTGTCTCTTGCATGCGGAAAGTAATAATAAATCAGTTCCGAGACATTCTCTCTTCTTTTAGCATCCCCTATATCATAGGCAAACGGCAGGGAAACACCCTCGATTATTTCTTTATCTTCTAAACGGTACGCCCGTTTTAACAAATCTGCCGTAAATGGAGAGCCCGGAATGATGTGCGTAAATCTTGCAAAGGTATTTAAATTAAATTCTTTTCCTTTTGACTCCATTAAAAACATATTCTTAAACTGGTAATCATACGGAACACCCAGTAAAATCCGACTGCCTTCCGGTGCTAAGTTATTAATTTTAGTTGATAGAGAAGCATCCACACAGACAACATTTGTCATACCCTCCATAAAATCCTTTTTCGCACGGCGGTAACCATGTGCTGCCAGTGGATTTTTATGTCTTTCATTATTCAAATAATAGCGGAGCTTTACATCCTCTCCGGATTGTTTCGCAAGATAATCTTTCAAAAGCGCAAGGTCATTACTCAGCCCACGTCCGCGGCTGCTCAAAAATGTAATTTCTGTCTCATTCATGTTTCGCTTCCTCCATATACTGATTAATCATAGCGGCAATCCGCTCACTGCTGTGTCCGTCACACGCTCCCATATATTTTTCAATGAACTGGTCATATTTTTCTGTCAACGTATCTTTTTCCGGTGACTTTAGATACGCTGTAAGTGCCTGCTGCGTCTCATAAACATCCCCCGGCAAATCATCCGGATAATTCAGATAAAAGCCCCGGTTATAATTGAGTAAATCATAACAGTAAAATGCTATTGGTTTTCGCAAAAGCGCATATTCAAAAATAACAGAAGAATAATCCGTTACCAGCAAATCCGATACCAACATCATATCATTTGTGGAGAAATCTCTGATAACTTCGATATTGTCATAAGACTTCTCTACAATTTTATTTTTCATGACCGGATGCGGGCAGATTACAAATATCTGATTTGGCAGTAAGTCTTTTGATAATTTATCAAAATCCAAATCCGGTTTAAACTGCGTTCTGTCATCCCCTATATCACGAAATGTCGGTGCATATACAATAACATAGCGGTCTTTGAATTCCGGATGTGCAGCATATACTTTCTGCTTTGTCTCATCCATCAGCTTTTCATCATAAAATGCATCCGTTCTCGGACATCCCAACGCCTTTACCTTGTGCACATCGATATCAAAGGCATCTGCATAAATACTTCTTATTCTGTCACTGCTTACCGTCACCATATTGTACTGCACATGATAAGCATGATCCGCAGCAATCGACATGTTGGTTCCCCGCTGTCCGAATTTCTTAAATGCACCGCAGGCATGCCACAACTGTACAACACGCTGGCTCTGACGCAGCTGGAAGTGACGCAGATAACGGTTATAGTCATCCGTTACAATAACACGGCTTGTAATGTTTTTATAGTACATATAAAGTTTCGTAAAAGGATTATGTGGCAGACGCTTGGCACAAATCACTTTCTTTCCTTTGACATACGGATATAATGCTTTTGCATTGCCCTCTAGTTCACCGTCTTTTCGCACCGTAAAAAAAAGCACCTGCTCTTTTACCGGATAGCGTCGCAGGAAATTTACCATCTTACGGAACAAAATCTGACCGATGTTTTCAGACGGGAAACGAAGCATCTTCGGCATAATCTCATTTAAATCCGGAACAATCTCCGGGCTGTTCAAATCTGCTTTTCTATCTACCAAATATTCCTTCATCATCGGAATGGTTTCCTTCGTTCCAACATAATCCACATATGTTGCTTCCAAATCCTCATAGAATACAATACGGTCATTCATAAACGTAAAATATCCTCTATGGTACCACTGTGTCAGATGTGACAGCAGACTTTTTGACTTATCTAGGGTTTGATTTTTCAAAAATTCCGTCTTGAAAAATTTATTGGCAAGTGTGTAATCCATACCCATGTATAGGTTATTTTCATAGCCTGTCTTTACGGAATTCAATGCCACCGTGCTGAAAAGTACCGCCTGCATATCTCCAAAATTGCGGTGATATATCAATTCTGACATAAAATCTGCCGGTGATTTGATAAAGTTCTTAACCACATACTTAAATGCATTATTCGCATAACTGACTTTGGCATCCGCAAAAGTAATGTACGGCGTCTGTGCCTGTTCCAATGCCTGATAATACAGTTCATCTCTTGTTTTTACATCAAAAAACTCCATATTATCCTGTAAAAATCCGGCTTTTTCCACTGTCTCTTTCCAGAAAAGCGGCATTATAATCCGAATGGCAATCAGATTTTGCAGTGTCAGACTCTGAATACTTAACAAAAATTTTTCTTCCTGTTCTTTCTCCCCATAAAGGGCAATGGTAAACCACGCATGAGAAAGCAAATCCTCTTTGTCTACCGCAAGATTGTCAAGTGCAAATTCCGGGTGAGAATCTTTTAACATCGAAATATCACGCATATCCAATGTTGAAATTTTATCATTCATTTCCGAAACCAGATGCGTAATTGTCTCCTTTGGCAGTGTCCAGTATTTCGCATAAAACTGATCCAACAGAATCTGCACTTCTTTTCGGCTGATTTCATTTAAATATTTGTGAATATCGTCATTATTCTCTTTTACTTCCTCAATATCTTTGTACTGTGGGAAATCAATTAAAATACTTTCTTTTGCCGACTCCAAAATCAGCCGGTGTGCCTCAATGTAATCTTTGATTTTCCAAGAAGAAATCGAAGCCGTAATCGACTCCGCCTCACCATCGAACATTCTGCGGTAATGGAAAATCACACGGTCAAGTCCGGTAATTCGGTTCGTACGGTATACATAACGCATCAAAAATGCCCCATCCTCCGAATAGGAAATCGGTGGAAGACGCAGTTCATACTGCTCAATAATTGAGCGTTTAAATAATTTATTACACAGAGAAAACGTCCACAGAATCTGTGGCTCATATTTGTCTATTTTTTCCATCTGCACCAAATCATTGATTCCATTGACTGCAAAAGTCTGAAAACGATTAAAAATATCATACTTAGCAATGACTAAATCTGCCTTTTTTTCTTTTGCACGCTCATACAGTGCCTCTAAGGCGTCTAACTCTAAGACATCATCTGCATCAAAGAAGTATACATACTCTCCTTTTGCCAAATCCAGTCCGCAGTTTCTCGCCGAAGAAGGTCCACCATTCTCCTTGTCCACAACTGTTATGTTGTCATAACGGCTTTCATAATCCCTCAAAATGTCAATCGTGTGGTCTTTGGAACCATCATTGACTACAATAATTTCATAATCGTCGATACTTTGATTGGCGAGACTTTCCATCGTCTCTGTTACATATTTCTCTGCATTATAAGCAGCAACAATTACCGAAACTTTCACTCTTTCTCTCCTCCATGAGTCTCTTTCTCTTCCTGATAAATATCTCTGACAATATATATCGGTCGATCCTTAATTTCCGCAAATAAAACGGCGATATATTCTCCTATAATTCCAATTACCATAAGAGCAACCGCAAACATAAAACATAAAACTACAATGATTGTAGAATACCCCGCCGGTGCTCCATTGACAATTTTGTTTATAATAGTGAAAATCATCAATATAAAACCACAAAGAGCCACAAATACACCTGAATACATTCCCAGTTTCAATGGCAAATCCGAAAAGCTGCACAGCGCATTAATGGAAAAATGCAGCAGTTTTCGAATGCTGTACTTACTTTCCCCTGCCTCTCTCTTCTGTGCCTCAAACTCCAATGTTGTTTTACGGAATCCAACACTCTGCACATATCCCCTTAAATAGCGGATTTTTTCTCTATAGTCTTTTCGCAGAACACCTGCAACATTTTTGCTGATGGCAAAAAAGTCAGAAGAATTATTTTCAAATTTAACCGGCGACATAAGATTCAAAACTTTATAAAAGGCACCTGACGTAATTCGCTTAATAATTCCGGCATCTGCATTCTTCGTTCGAATCATCGAAATCACTTCATAACCATCCTCAAACTTAGCAATTATGTCCGGAATACATGCCGGCGGATGCTGCAAATCTGCGTCCATACACACAACTCCATCCCCTTGTGCATGATCAATACCGGCAATCATTGCCGCCTCATGTCCAAAATTACGCGAAAAATCCACCACCTTAACTTTGGCATTTTCCTTTGCAAAACCTTTTAACAATTCAATACTGCCATCCTGGCTGCCATCATTTACGAAAATAAGTTCATAGTCCCAAACACACTTGTCCAAAACACTTACTGTTGTCTTATAGAATTGGTTCAAAGACAATTCCTCATTATATACGGACACGACAACTGAAATTTTTTTCCTTTCCATAAAACATTCCTCCGTAATCTTGTTATTTTTTCTTACTGTATTCCCATACTGCTTTTATTTCCAAATCCTCAGGCAGACCATAAAACAGTTTGTAACGCTCAATCCATGGCTCCCATTCAGGAGTGGCTGTCCATAAATAAGATTCGTATGGCAAGTGCCGAATTTCCACGGACGTTTTACCTGCCTCTACCTGTCTCTCAATTCTAGCCAATCGATCTTTATCCACCTGATAGATTGAGGAAAAAATATTAAGATAAAACCCTAATCCAAAAATGGACACAACTGCGCATGTCTTACAAAATGTCTTTGTAAAAATCCGGCTTTCTTTCTCTTCTCCGTCTAAAAGGATAAGCAGTTCCAAAAGGAGCATCAAAAACAGTATATACGTGGCAAAAAAGCATCTCTCACCAATCGGATTTACAACAAGTAACGGCGCGGCAACACAAACAATTCCCGCATTCCAAAACAAAACTTTCCATAAACATTTTTTTTGACTGCCAATAATAATACAATAAATAATGAGGGCAATCATGTAAGCTGCCACAAAAGCCGCTTCAAAATATAATAACCGGTTCTGTTTTGCAAATGTACTGATGCCAAAGGACGACAACAAAGACCATGTCGTAAATCCTGCCATAACTACCAGACAAATTTTTGCTACTAACACACTTCTGTTTTTATTTACGTCAGAATAGATCTTTTTATAAATCATGGCACATACAATAACGATTGCTAAATTCATCCAACAATTATTCAGGCAAAGATGCTTTGCAATTTCATTGACATAATTGTCAAATGCACGACTGATTACTCCTCCCTCTGCCATTTGACGATACTGATCCTGATTATTTGCGATCGTATGATATGCCGAATTTGAAAACATATAAGCTGCCCCTGCCACACTTCCGATTAAATACGCCACATGAGAAGCAACCACCTTGCGATGAACACAAATTGTATACACAAGCACACCACAAGCCAAAACCACATTATAAATTGTCAAATGCTCTACAATTAATGCATTTATTACCGCTAACACAAAGAGCGGCAGACAATGCCAAACTTTTCTTCGTGGCATTGTCTCCTGAAAAATAGGATAAACATACGCTATAAATAACAATGTGAAAAACATTGAGGTTACGTAGTTTGCATAACCTGCCGTCCATACAACGGCCTGACGAAAAATCAATTTAGGTATCAAAACAAGCGCAACACAACTTACATAAAAAACCCATTTTCTTTTAAATATATACTCGCAAAGTGCTACAATTCCTGTTAAGCAAAATGACATAATAACTGCCTTTAAAAGGTTTGAGCGCGTCATTGCCAAAACGATAAGATTTCCCACATATCGTCCGTTGTAATTTTCAAACCAGTTGTTTAATCTGTCGATACCGATTTTACTTCCCCATGCCCAGTCATCTCCGGTATATGGAAACAAGTAGCATAGAATGGCAATCAGCCCAAAACATATGATATAACGCAACCATATTTTATTATTTTCCTTCATGTTTTTCTCCTATCCTTCAATCATTTTTTTATACTAAGACGTTTACATGTCAAAATTATATCATGCCTCGTCCTCTAATTCCTGTAAAAATTTATTTTTTGGTACTTTTTTCACAAATAAATCACCAAATGCAAACCAGTACGCAAATGCCGGAAATACTTCAAACGGCAGAAACAAACATTCCGTCAGTGTAGCAATAACAAATCCGATACAGATTGCCGGTATCAAAAAAGCATATGTTGCATTTTTTCTTCTCTGTGTCAGGTAAAATTTCAAAGAAAACGCTACCCCTAATAACGTAATCACACCATAGAAAAACATACTGAGAAGTCCATAGGTGTAACCAAACTGAATCCAGTTGTTATGCGAGTGGTTTTTCTTTTCCCCATCCACTACCATTGAGGTGCTGGCATGTCCTTTAAAATTCATTTTATCCCAATAGGCAAGATAAATATCAATTCTTCCATTCGTAATAGCATTCAAGCCCTTTGAATACTTGATGTTATACCAAATGCGTTCCCACATATTGCGTGGTGCAATCGTATTTTTCTTTTTTTGTGTCTCCTCCACATCTTTATACTGTGGCACCACAACATCGTCCGGCTCATCCGCTTTTTCTTTATTCCCCTGAAATTCACTTGTATAATACAAAGGTTTTCCTTCAAACACAATCGGATGTCCAACAATGTTTGGCAGATGCAAAAGGCAGATTAAAAACAGAGGATACAGCACTACGGTGAATACTGCCATACAGCCTAAGTTTCCTAAAAAGGTCCGGTAATTTTTTGTCTTTTTGGCCAAATAAAACCGTAGCACAATCCAAAGCAGCACAATTGCTGCAACCGCAATCAGTGAAGTTCTCGCCTGACTTTTTTCCAGATAGAAAAAGCATAAGGCAAGCGAAACATACGTTACAATGTTTTTCCGGCAAGACCGGCCGGTCTCCACACACCAGTCCAAATCCGACAAAAATACAGCGATAATAATATACAAATACAATCCAAACGTATTCGGATTTGTAAAAATGCCGGCATACCTGCCTCCCTCATACAGAGGACGGAACAAAAAGGAAATCACCGACATAACGGCAAACGACCATTTTATGGCATTCTTGAAGCACTGCCACAACAAATCTTTTCTCGTATGATTCTGCCACACAAAAAATACAGCGGTAAAGACAAAAGCTAAAATCAGACCCAGTCCACACATTTTTTTCGGCACTAGAATATCCGAAACGGTAAAGGAAATGCACATACCAAACCAAGCAATCCAAAGAGAACGTCTCCAGTGGATATGAACCAATGTCCGGTCAAGCGATAATATGGCAATGGCAAACATAACAAAAATACCACAAACCGTATTATAAAAATAGCTTTCCTTATGAAGTCCGTAGCGGACGATACAAAACAAAACAAGGTCAATTACAAAGCACAGCGTAATCAGCCGGTACCTTACCTTGTCTTTTATTCTTCCCACAATCGGAATCCATGGATCAAGGAGAAGAATAAACAAATCCTGTAATTTCGTAATCAATTTTATTCCCCACTTATTCACGACAAACGACCGCTAAAAAGCGGCCGTTTTATCTCATGTAATGTCTTACTTAATAACGTCATTCTTATCGGAAGCCGAGCTCTCGCTTTCTTTCGTTTCCTTCATTACTTTTTTCATTCTCTTTGTAATCTTCTTCACAGAATTGTAGTTTGGCTCACAAACATACAGTGCCGTTGAGCGAATCGAGAAGGTCGTCTTCTTAGCTCCGGTACCCTCGGCATTCGCATAAGCAATCTTCCATTTTGCCGTATCATTCAACTGCATATTGCAGAGCGATACAATCTTGTCCTTTGACATACTTGTCTGGAACATGGACTTCGATTCTTTCAACAAACTTGAGAAATTTGGCAGTACGGAAGGTGACATCACCTTGTTCAAAATTGCCTCAATCATATGCTGATGGTCACGTCCACGCTGGTAGTCACCATTTGCGAAATGGTGTCGCTCACGGCAGAATGCCAATGCTTTCTTACCATTTACTTTGTTATAACCTTTTTTGAACTTATAATGTGTACCGGCACCGTGTGGACCCCAGTCAGAAATGAAGTCATAATCCGAATACACTTCTACACCGCCAAGCAAATCAACAATCTTTTTCAGACTGGTGAAATTGACACGCACGTAGTAATCAATGTCAATGTTATACAATTTTTCCAGTGTATTAATCGAGCAGTCAACACCATAAATACCGGCATGGGTCAGTTTATCCGGAATACCTCCGGAATACGATTTACCGCCCTTACTGTACAGCGGTACATAGTAATCACGAGGTGTAGATGTCAGTAATACTTTCTTTGTAACTGGATTAACCGTCGCAATAATATTTACATCACTTCGGCTTGTCTGTCCAATCTTACCATATACATCAATACCACTGATATAAACATTAAATGGTTTTGTTGTTACATCGGTATCAACCAATTCTTCTACTTCTGACTCAATCTTGCTTGCATCCAGCTCTCTGGTGTCCGTAGAAAATGTCTTATACTGGCTCTTAACCGTATCTACAAAACTTTTATTCATGATAATTGCCTGCACTTCTTTTGCGTACAAGGCATCTACCATAGTCAACGGATCATCATACTCAACCGTGTTCAATGTCTTGTTCAGTTTCTTACTTGCATCCTGAACTGCTTTGTCCGTATTCTCACGGTCCTGCTGTCTTAGAATACCAAAAGAGTAATTTTTAGCATCTGCTAATGTCTTTGCTGCATCGTCCTTCATAACGTAGAAAGAAATAACATCAACCTTTTTGGTTGCACCACCGACATTCTGGAATGCTGCCATACTCTCTCTCACATAGTTCGCACCAACAAGGAACACGGCACAAAACAGAACGGCTAACACACGTCCAAATATATAACTGGAGTTTGTCAGCTGGCTCATCACCTGATAGACAAGCAATACAACCATAATGACTGCAATCGCAACCATGTACTTAACCGGTACAAGCCCTGTTGTTCCAAAATAAATACAAACTAACAAGGAAACTAAAAACTGCAAAATAATTACTACTAAACTAATCTTTCTCTCTAATAATGTTTTCACTCGTAACCCTCCGTTCTCAAATTAGCCTAATAATACGCTCACAACATTATATCTTATTTCTTGTCAAAAATCAAACATAAAAGTCGATTTACAGCATTTTTATCCTGATACTTGAAAATGCGCCTGCAAAACTGCTCTCGTTGTGAGTCATCCTCGTAAGCCGTATGCCAGTTTTTTTCCAGCTCCGGCTGCGTATATACAATCATTCCCGGCACAAATTTCTCATAGTCCTCGTAAAAATTTCTACCATCTTTCTGAAATACTTCATAGTCATACGCATAAAAAATCATTTTTCTTTCCAAAAGGCAGTACTCATAAATAATGGATGAATAATCCGTAATCAATTGGTCTGCCACAGATAACAGCGTAGCCACTCCCGGATAATCGGAAACATTTCTTATTTTATCCGGATACATATCCCATATACCGACAGGACAATGCTCTGCCACGTGCGGATGCAGACGGATAAGAAGCACCTCATTCTCTTCCATACATTGATTAAGGGAATCAAAATCCAAACAAATTTCCGGATTTTCAACCTGTGAATCTCGGAAGGTAGGTGCGTATAACGTAATTTTCTTTCCCCTCAAATCAGGATACTGCCCAAAAAAACGCTCTTGCATCTTCTGCCTCTTAGATTCATCTAACATCAAATCAGTGCGCGGCAGTCCAATCGGGAAAATTTTTTCATCGTCTACACCAAACGCACTTTTATACCATTTTGCCGTACATTCGGAGCTGACAATCAAGTGCGTAATATTTTCATTTGCTTTTTTTGCTAGTCTTTTTACTTCTCCGGTATCCGAATCCAAGCCGAATTTCTTAATCGTACCGGTTCCATGCCACAACTGCACCACTTTCACATTTTTATTAAATTTCATATACGCCATCGGCATGAACTCATTATCGAGAAAAATCACCGATGCCGTTGCCATATGAAACGCTTTTCCAAAGAAAAACGAAAATGGTCTTCGTATGCCGTCTTTTTTTGTCAGATACACCATTTTCATGGATGGAAACTGATTTTTTATAGCATCTGCCACAATGCCGATATTTCCCTCTTTGCTGTCATCATGCGTTGCGACAAAAAATACTTTCTGCCGATTTATGGGTAATAGGCGGAACAGATAGAAAAAGAAAGCAAACAGCACATAGCCTGTTTTTTTAATCATTTTCTCAGTCTTTCATATTCAAATCATTTTTAATTTTTGTTGTGGAAATTCCTTCGGTACGCGGCAGGTAAACAACCTCGCAGTAGTCTTTGAGAAAATCAAACTTGCCCTTCCAGTCATCTCCCATAACAAAAACATCGACATTATTATTTACTATATCATCAATCTTCTGTTCCCATGTATATTCCGGCAGCACTTCATCCACATAACGGATTGCTTCAAGAATTTTTTTGCGGTCTTCAAAAGAATGATACGCTTTTTTTCCCTTGCCGGCGTTAAATTCATCTGAGGAAACAACAACAATCAGATAATCCCCCAATGCTTTCGCACGGCGAAGTAAATTAATGTGACCTACATGAAGTAAGTCAAACGTTCCATAAGTAATCACTTTTTTCATTTTCTTTTCCTCCTATTCGTTCTCACTCATCTTTGCTTCGTATACACTTACTACGTCTTCAACATCCCCCTGTGCAATCAGACGGCCCTGCTCCAAAAGAATGCCCTTGTTGCACATTCTTAAGACCTGACTGGTTGAATGTGATACGAAAATGACGGTAACACCTTTATCAAACATGCTCTGAATACGATTTTCACATTTTTTACGGAATTTCGCATCTCCAACACTAAGCACCTCATCTAGAATCAAAATATCCGGCTCAACAATTGTTGCCACGGAAAAACCGAGTCTGGCACGCATACCGGAAGAATAATTCTTTACCGGCACATCGATAAAACTGCCAAGTTCCGAGAACTCTACAATTTCGTCGTAACGTGCTTCCAAAAACTCTTTACTGTAACCAAGCATCGCACCATACAGATAAATGTTCTCAGCACCGGTATACTGTCTGTCAAATCCGGCTCCCAGTTCAAGAAGCGGTGCAATCTTGCCATTTGTTGTAACCGTTCCCTGTGTGGCTTTTAACACACCGGAAATTACTTTTAAAAGAGTACTTTTCCCGGCACCATTCAATCCCATAATACCAACACGGTCACCTTTCTGAACTTCAAAGCTGATATCTCTGAGTGCCCAAAACTCCTGAAACATCAATTCCTTTTTTATCATTTTAATAACATATTCTTTGATGTTATCAACTTTTTCAGAACTGAGATTGAACTTCATACTCACATTCTCTATTTTCATTGCTAATGACTTCTTCGCCATAATAACCTCCAATTTGCCTTACACCTTAAATATTCAGGATAAAGGAATCCTGTTTCCGATAAAATACAATCATACCAATAACCAATGTTCCAACCGCAAAAACGGATGTATACAGCAATAATCTCATATCAAAAGGCTGTCCAAAAAAGGCGCGGCGGAAATTGTCAATCACGCCAAATAATGGATTCAATTTTACCAGTTTTTGTGTGTCACCACTCATGTTGCTTGCGAAATAGAAAATCGCACTGCAATACATGATGAGCATTAACATAACGCTCCACAAATACTCGATATCACGGAAGAATACACATAAGGTCGATAATATCATGCCGACTCCCGTTGATAGGATAAACAAATTTAAGAGCGGAATCACCGTCATAACCATATAACCGTTAATCGGTGCATGGTACTGACCGGTTGCTAAGAAAAATACCATTACACCAACCAGTACAACAAGCGAAATCAAAAAGATAATGAAGTTTGCCAAAATGCCGGAAAACGGATAAATATATTTTGGTACGTACACTTTCTTAATCATAGCGCCATTTGTACGAATGGAACGCATCGCACTGTTGGTTGCTGATGAAAAGAACGAATACAGCAAACGTCCGGTCAAGACATAAATCGGGAATGGCACGCCTGCAAATGCAGCATCGGTACTGTTTCTTCCTAACAAGCTGCCAAACACAACCGACAATACAATCATTGTAAGCAGCGGCTCAATCAGTGTCCATAACATTCCTAAATAAGAACGGCGGTAACGGAGCTTGATATTTTTCTTCACAAGCTGTCCCATGAGATACTTGTACTTTAGGAAATTATTAAAAAATTGAATCATTCTCTAGTCCATCCTTTTTATTTTTTCAATCATTTGATTATAGCACCCAAATGCGTATTTCGTCAACTATTCTACAAAAAAAGCCAACATAGGATTGACATTTTTTCTTTTTATGGTATATGATAGATTCCGTAGTTTCAAGTGATATTTTAAGAAAGAATGGAGAATGAACAATGTCAACTTACAATATGGAGAAGCAGCACAAGCTTGGCAAACTTCACGCTTTAGAGCGTATTTGCATGCTGCTAGATGAAGATTCATTTCGTGAAATTGGCTCGAACATTACGAACTTAGAAGATGCTTTTAACATTAAAAAGGGACAATTTCCTTATGATGGCGTAATCACCGGTTACGGTACCATCGGCGGACAAAAAGTCGTGATTTACTCTGAGGATTTCACCGTTATCGGCGGTACTCTTGGTAAACAGCACGGTTTCAAAATTGCTAATGCAATTAAAATGGCAATCGAGAGCCGCTGTCCGGTTATCGGCATCAACGATTCCGGCGGAGCCCGTATTCAGGAAGGTGTAAATGCCTTAGCCGGATATGGTGAGATTTTCTACTATAATACAATGGCATCCGGATACATTCCGCAGATTTCGATTATTGCCGGTAACTGTGCCGGTGGTGCGGTTTACTCACCGGGTATTACCGATTTTATCTTTGTCATTGATGAAATCAGCCAGATGTTTGTTACCGGACCAAAAGTTATCAAAAGCGTAACAAACGAAGATATTACAGCAAAAGAATTAGGTGGTGCCAATGTGCACGCATCCAAAAGCGGTGTCGCTCATTTTCATATGCCAAACGAAAAGGAATGTTTCCGCCGCGTGAAGGAATTGATTTCGATTATTCCTCCGTGCTATGAGGATGGCTACCTGCACACAAACCGTCCGGCACTTCCTAAATACAATGAAAATGTTACTTTTAATGAGGATTTAGCAAATATCATTCCAAAAGAAAGCAATCACAGTTACGACATCCACGATGTCATTAACGGAATTGTAGATACAGACTCCTTTATCGAAGTTCAGGAAGAATTTGCAAGAAATGTAGTCGTTGGATTCGGACGCATTAAAGGAGTTGTCATCGGTATCATTGCTGACCAGCCAAAATTTATGGCAGGCGTCCTTGACTGTGACTCTTCTGATAAAGCAGCACGATTCATCCGCTACTGTGATGCTTTTAATATTCCGATTCTTACATTAACGGATGTGCCGGGATTTTTACCTGGTAAAGACCAGGAATATAAAGGAATCATCCGCCACGGAGCAAAATTACTATATGCCTACTCTGAGGCCACAACAATTAAAATTAATGTTATCCTTCGTAAAGCTTACGGTGGTGCTTACATCGCAATGAGCAGTAAACACCTGCGTGCTGATTTTGTTTATGCATGGCCAACCGCTGAGATTGCTGTTATGGGTGCCGATGGTGCCGCTGATATTTTGTATGGTAAACAGATGAAGAATATGAACCCTGCAGAAAAAGCAGCTTTCCGCAGCGAAAAGATTGATGAATACAATGAAAAATTCATGAATCCAAGTATTGCTTCCATGCACGGTTATGTGGATGAAATCATTAAACCGGAGGCAACAAGAGAACGTGTTTATGCCGACATCTTAATGCTTGCAGATAAACGCTCAATTGATGTAATTCATAAAAAACACGGAAATATCCCATTGTAAAAAATATCAAAAAAATCCCGGCAGCTGCTCCTTAGCAGTCCACCGGGATTTTTTTAGTTTCTACTCCACTGTCGGAGTTGGTGTGCTTGGTGCATCTGTCACCTCACCTTCCTGACGTTTTAGTTTGACTTTAATCTTGATTTTATTTTTCACCTGCACGCCGGTCGGCAGACTATATTTTAATTCAAGCGTATGCGAGCCATCCGATAATCCGTTCAAATCCACATAAGCTCCTAAATCTCCTACATTTACATCCGCCAGCGTCGCATCTTCGCCTAACAATTCTACGGAATACTTTCCGTTTTCCGGCTCAAAATTCATTGTATAATTTTTCGGCAGATTTCGCACGGCAATATCCGAAGATGTAAGTCCCAGCACACGCTGTCCATTCTTCTCAATATCACAACGGACGGAAACCGTCGTCGTCTCCCCTACAATCGACAGCCCTGATGGCAGGTACTCCCTTAAATCAATTTCCTTTTCGATGTCCTTTTTGGCTCTGGCAATCGATATTGGCACCTTAATTGAGACTTCTTTCTCCAGTGCTTCTTTCGTTCCTGAAACCTGAATACTCTCGGGTTTATAATCAGTCTGAACCAGACGATAGCCGGATGCCGGTGCACCTTCTGTCTCCACATAAACCGGTATTTTCTTGGTCGATAAGACCTGGGTTGACACCTTAATTGTATCATTGCTAAAGCTGACATTTGCATCATTTAAAGCATCCCCATTCGCATCATATAATACCGGCGAATATTCAGAATCAAAGTCTTCGCTTTGACCTTTTAAGCTGACCATAACACCTACATGATCAATTTTCTTGAATTTCGATTCTCCGCAGGATACTTCAATCATATTTGGCTTTGCTGTCATCTCACCGAGTACATAATTCTCACTCAATTCGCCCTCGTAATCCACCTCAACTTTGAAGCTCTTTGTGATGCGCTTTTCAAGGGCCACTTTAAGAACAGCATTATTCCAATCCACATCAACACTGGAAGTTGATTCCTTATTTAGCTTTACATTAATACTGACTGCATTTACTTTTGACAATTCGCTCAAATCAGCCGTTGCTGTAAAATCAGACTCCTTTAATTTCTCTACAAAACTTCGTTTTCCTTTTACCGTAACCTTAACCGTATCACCATCCACAATATCATAGACTTGATTTGCCGATGTGATTACATTTTCATTTAATATCTGTACCGGTATGTCATAAAATGTTTTTGATGTCGTCGGGTCCGTTATATTAATGATAACCAGCCAAAACAAAAAAGCGACAATCACCGATACAATTTTAAGCATTAATTTACTGGTCAGTTTCTTTTTCATCTTTTTTGCGCCCCTTCCACCATTTCATTTTTCCTTCATCCGGATTTCTTTTAGCAGCTTCCTGCAAACGTATCATCAGTGTGTCCGCATCCACTTTCCGATAAAGTTTACCATCACAAGCCAATGAAACAAAACCTGTTTCCTCCGAAACAATAATAGTAAGAGAATCCGACACTTCGCTGATGCCAAGACCGGCACGGTGTCTCGTTCCCAATTCCTTGCTCACTGCCAGATTGTTAGACAGTGGCAGATAACACGTCGCTGACACAATCCGGTTATCGCGTAAAATCACTGCTCCATCATGAAGCGGTGTATTATGCTCAAAAATATTTACTAATAACTGACTGCTGATTTTTGCACCAATCGGAATTCCGGTTCTCTCATACTCGCGGCACTGGATTTCTTTCTCCACAACAATCAATGCGCCCGTTTTCACACGTGCCATATCATAAACAGCCTTTATCACGGCTTCAATGCTTTCTGCCGAATATCTCTCATTTTTCGACTTTTGATTATCAAAGGTCAGTGAGCTTAAAATCTTTTTTCTTCCAAGCTGCTCCAGAGCATTTCTAAGTTCCGGCTGAAAAATGACAACAAGTGCCATAATTCCGACTACCATCGCATTCTGGAATACCCAGAGCACAACATTCATTTCCAACACAAGTGCCACTAAAAAAATAATTCCAAGAATCACCATACCTTTTAGCAAAACCCATGCTCTCGTATCTTTTATCCACAAAATAATGTGATAAAAGGCAAAGGCTATGATGGCAATTTCAAGCACATCTGTAATCGTAAAGTCGGGTATCGTAAGCCACGCCACATAATCCCTAAAAAAACTAATGATTGTGTTCATCCGCCACACGCTCCAATCTATTCAAAATTATTAAAATCATTTTCCAATTCTTTCTCCAATTCACTTCTTAAATCCTGATTTTCATCATCCTCGTCCGGGACAATTCTTGTCACTGTCTTATCAACGGCGGCAACTTTAATCTTCGGAACTGCTGTCACATAATAATAATATTCATCATCTTCAAACTGTAGCTTACGTGTTCCATGATAATCCAGTGTCAATCGAAAAAACTGTATCATGTAAGCAACCAGCATACAGACGACAATAGATACAACCATCGGCAGTAAATCCACATTTAACTCTAAAAAAATATTAGCAAAAAGCAAAATGGATAAGTTTAATATGGCTCCTACCAAAATTGCTATCTGCGAAGCATACTGTATCTTACTTCTCCGAATCAGATACACACAAATAAATGTCAGCACAAATGCCGCTAACAATGTGTACAAAAGTAAATTTCCCCGCAAATAATCTAAAAGATACTTCAGCGGTTCAAAAAAAGTACTCTCCTGCGTCATACGTGATGCCGCCAGTGCATATTCCTGCACACCGCACAGTACAAAATAAAAAAATACGCTGGATATCAATGCCGGAATCATCACCGGTGAAAAGAACAAGCCGCCCACAATCGGAACCAAATAGCTAATCTGAAGGACACTCAGCACCGGAACCGATGCCAGCACTACACTCTGGCGATTCGCAAGCCGTCCAAACAACAGATAGTAAATCAACACAATCAGCAAAATGGCAACCGCAATCAGTTCAGAAACCTGAAATACTTCAATTTCCGTCACGAGGAAAACACACAGAGGCGATGCCATATCTGGTGTAACCGCACAAATCACGGCAAGAAGAAGCACAATCCAGTGATTGGCAAGAAACGCCTGATAATTCAACTGACTGGTGATAATCATCAAAGTTATAATCATCAAAACAGCCTTTCCAAAGCACCTCAAAATCCGGTAATGTTTTTCATAAAAACCCTTTAACCTGCTTTTCAGGGTAAGCAAAGCCATCATCATAACGTTTCCTCCTCTCCCTCTTTTTCATATAGTTCCTCTAATTCCATCAACGTTACGTAATATTCTTTTACTCTTGCACGCGATTCATCATATGCACGCCCGGCAATTCTGGCAGTAAAAATCACAAAAAGAATCTCCGCCGCCACAAATACAATGCCGCCATAAATAAGTATCGTCCGGTAAGGAAGCTCCCAGACATGCTGCATAACGTAATCCATGTGGTATAAAACTGATAAAAGAATACCCAAAACAAAAGCAACGAATACTGCCAATATTGTCTTCAATATCTGCATACGCACATAATCCATCCGCCAATAGTGGGTTCGCTTCAAATCAGAGCTGCCTATTCCCTTTTCATAATCCGCCAATCGTATCATTTTACGAATTCTTTCTTCACTTAGCAAATAAACACCTCCTGATTCATATTTTATCACAAAAAATAGTGATAGAAAAGTGTCATTTTAATGGAAAAACAAAAAAACAAGGAAGCCGCAAAGGTTTCCCTGTTTTTCGTTTTTATTTCATCTTTTTCGCGTTTAAAGGTCAAAATGTTTTGTATTTTCAGCCAATTCTTCTGACAGTTTGCGAAGTTCTCCGGTCGCTTTAGTGCACACCGAAAGAATTTCATTAAACTCAAGCATGGATGCTGAGGTTTCTTCCGTGCTGGCTGCATTTTCTTCTGCAATTGCTGCCAATCCATCAACAATTGATGTAACCTTATTTTTCTTATCCTCTAGAGCTTCTGCCTGCTTACGAATCTTCTCAATGGCATCTGCCACCGTGCCAATCTCATTTTGTAACAGATTGAACATCTGGCTTGTTTCCGAAAGCTTGTCATTTTGAACACCAATCTTATCCATTACCTTACTCATCGTCTGAACGCTTGTATCAGAATTCACCAAAAGTGTATCCACAATTTCAACAATCTTTTCTGCCGACTGGCGGGACTGCTCAGAAAGGGCACGAATCTCATCTGCCACAACAGCAAATCCTTTACCGTGTTCACCTGCTCTCGCCGCCTCGATACTCGCATTTAAGGACAACAGATTCGTCTGAGCAGCAATATCCGTAATCAATTCAGTTGCTTCTTTAATCTGTTTTGCCGACTGGTTCGTTAAATCGGTCTGCTTCTGTACTTCAATAACTGACTGCTTCGTCTGCTCACTAATCGCATTTAATTCTTCCAGATTACTGCCGGCGGTCTCATTATATTCTTCCATCTTCTCAGAACTAGCATGAAGGTTCTCCACATTTGCCGAAGTTTCTTCCAACGCCTGTCCCATCTCAGCAACCTGCTGGTTCGCACTCATCGTCTCATCCGCCTGACTGGTCGCACCGGAAGCAATTTCCTCAACCGCTGTATTTACACTATCCACCGAATCCGTAATGTTGGCAAAGGACTCTGCAAACTGATTTGAAAAACCATCCAGCGCCTTCGCAGAAGATGTAATATTGGTAAGAATTTCACGGAGCGAATGAATCAGACTCTGAATTGCCCTTGCAATATCACCAACTTCATCGCCTCGTTCCAAAAGTACAGGCTTCATCTCAAACTGAAGCGCACCTTTCGCCACATTGCCAAGGTTTGACACGGCACCATCAATACTCTTTACAATTCTTTTCACCATCAAAAGAACAATAATTAATGCTGCCACAAAAATCGCCAGCATAACAACTGCCATTGATATAATGGTATTTCTGAGGCTCTGTGCTACCTGAGTCTGTGTACGTCCACAGAATACACTGCCGGCAAATTCTTTGGTACCAGGCTGGTAAAGTGGCACATAATATCCATAAAAATTAGTTCCAAACACATCTACATTTGTTGCAAAATACTCTTCCCCTTTTTTCAAAGTATCATAAACCTCGGATGACATTTTTGTATTAATTTCACGTTTTCCGGATTCATCTTTTAATGTTGTCACTTCTCTGACATCACCAAAGAACAATGATACTTCAACATCCTGTTCATCTTTAAGCTGGTCAACCAGTTTATAATTTCCACTCAACATCGTATTGCCCTTATAGAGATTATCCCCCTTCATGACAAACTTTTCATTCCCCTCAGTTGCCAAATATGTCTGTCGTAAACTTCTGGCAATACCGCTTATCTCTCGTTTTACTAAATCTTCAGATAAATCACTTTGTTTATATGTACTCAACAAAATTCCGGCAATCGTTATCAGAAAAATCGGAATAACCACCGTCAGACTTAATTTCAACGCAAGACGTGCACCTTTTTTTTGATTCACAAAAAATTCCCCCTTTCGATAAATTAAAACTATAATATATAAATATTGTGCTATATTATTATAACATCTTTCTTCTTTTGCTACAAGAGATAAGTTGTTGTTTGTGGTAAGTGTTCGTTGGCTCTTTTTTTGCTTTCCGTAATTTCGTAGAAAAGCTTTGCGTCTCGTGGGCACTTTCGTTTAACAAACGCGTAAGGGTATGGGCATGCAAAATACGCAAGCCTCATACCCACGTGTTTGTACCCACGAGTCACAAAGCTTTTTTACGAAATTACTGGAATTCAAAGCAACTGACAGCGAACATTTGTCACAAGCCAACCAACCATCCCCCACAATCAGTCTATAGCAAAAGTTTTCCTACATTATCTAAAAGGATGATTTTTTTCAGCACGCCACAATCGGCAGGGAAAAGTTTTGAGTGGAGTGCGTTATATGTGCGTGGGTATCTGATATGCGTATTGTGCATATCGATACCCCTACGCACATATCAGCGGGAGCGGCGCATGACACTCAAACTTTTCCCTGCCGACTGTGAAGCCCTGAAAAAAACTCTCCATTAAATAATGTAGGAAAACGTTTCCCTCTCATGATACTGCCGCACCAATTCAGCGAGTGTAACTCTCTCAAGCACATCATCTACAGCATGATCCACTTCCTGACCCAAATCGCGAACCAGTGCATTCATCGTGCGGTTGTTTTCACTTTCTCTGTAGCCATCCAAATCCACGGCATTTCGCTGTCCCTCAATGGCACCGACCACATCTTTAGCGGTACATCGTCTAGTTTCTTCCGGAAGATAATAGCCGCCCTTGCTGCCGCGAATCACGCGCACAATCCCGGCGTGACGCAGTTTAGAAGCCACCTGTTCCATATATTTCTCTGACAAATCGTATTCTTTAGCCACCTGTTTGACCGTCACCGTACTGCCATCATGCAGTGCAAGGTCAATCAGAAAAAATAATGCATACTGACCCTTTCTCGTAATATACATAACAACCCCTCTTTCCTAATTTCTATCCTGCTCCAAAGAAGCAATTGCCACGGCACCATCAGAAACCGCTGTAATAACCTGACGAAGCGGTTTGGTTCTCACATCGCCTGCCACATAAATTCCCGGCACATTCGTCCGGCAGTCCTCCCCGGCACAAATATAGCCGGCATCGTTTCTCTCAACTACATCCTTCACAAATGCTGTCTGCGGCTCCATGCCAACAGCAATGAAAATACCGGATAACTCAATTTCTTTTTCCTCCCCGGTCTGGTTCTGTGTAAGAATCACTTTCTGTACCATACCGTCTCCGGCAATTTCTTTCACTTCATAATAAGGAAGAAATTCGATATTTTCTGCTGCCATCACTTTTTCGGAAAGTTCCTTAGCCGCGCGAAGACCTTCTCTGCGGTGAATCAAATACACTTTTTCACAAAGATTTGCCAGATACAGTGCATCCTCTAACGCCACATCGCCACCGCCGACAACCGCCGTCGTTTTATTCTTAAAAAATGCACCATCGCAGGTTGCACAGTACGAAACGCCTGCACCGGTCAATTCTTCTTCTCCTTTTACGGAAAGTTTTTTATGCCCTGCACCGGTTGCCACTAACACATTTTTTGTGCAGATGGTTTCACCGTCTTCTAAATGCACTTTTTTATATTCGGATTCATTTTCCACGGAACTCACTTCTGCATCTATAAACGGAACAGAAAGTGCATCCGCATGTTCTCTGAATTTCATTGCCAGCGAATATCCGGATTCTCCGTAAAGTCCCAAATAATTGTCCACGCGTTCCGTCGTCACAATCTGTCCGCCGCTAAATCCTGCCTTCTCAATGACAACAACATCCAACATTGCACGTTTTGCATAAACGGCCGCTGACAAGCCCGCCGGTCCGCTTCCTATAATTACCAAATCTTTTACCTGTTCTGCCATCGTATCCCTCCTAATCTACTTCTGATTGGCAAACTTTCTAATCTGCTCACATGTCTTTTCGATATCCTTATCCGTATGTGCCGCTGACACAAACATAGCCTCAAACTGAGACGGTGCCAAATAAATGCCCTCTTTCAGCATCGCCTTAAAATAAGCCGAATAGCGATTTGTATCCGAGGTCTGCACCGTATCATAATCAACCACTTTTTCACCGGTAAAAAACAAACTCATAAGAGAGCCAACCTGATTTACACAGACCGTTCCTCCAAATGTTTCACGCATCACTGCTGCCAGTTTTTCTGCCTTTTTCCCAATGGTTTCATAAATCGTATCCGAATCACGCAAAATTTTCAGTGTCTCAATTCCTGCAGTCATTGCAATCGGATTTCCCGAAAGCGTTCCTGCCTGATACACTTCACCAAGCGGTGCAACGCACGACATAATTTCTTTTCTGCCTCCATATGCGCCTACCGGCATACCGCCGCCAATGATTTTTCCAAGTGTCGTCAAATCCGGTGTCACGCCGTAATACTCCTGCGCACCTCCTTTTGCCAGACGAAAGCCTGTAATGACCTCATCGAAAATCAAAAGAGATTGATACTTTTTTGTAATCTCCCGTAAAAAAGGCAGAAAACCTTCTTCCGGACAAACCACACCCATATTGGCTGCCACCGGCTCCACAATAACCGCCGCAATGTTATCACCATATTTTTCAAACAATGCTTTTACCGATTCCGGTTTATTATACTCAGCAATCAATGTTGTCTCTGTATAACCCTTTGGCACACCGGCACTGTCCGGCACAGCCTGCAAAAGTGCCGCAGAACCTGCCTTTACCAAAAGTCCGTCTGAGTGTCCATGATAACAGCCCTTAAATTTTACAATGTAATCTTTGCCGGTATATCCTCTCGCCACACGGATGGCGCTCATCACCGCTTCCGTTCCGGAATTTACCATACGCATCATTTCCATCGATGGCATCATGTCATGAATTAACGAGGCAATTTCGTATTCTTTTTTCGTCGGCGCCCCAAAGGTAAGTCCCTGTTCACATGCCTGTTTCACCGCTTCAATCACAGCCGGATATGCATGTCCCAAAATTCCCGGACCATACGAACAAACATAATCAATATAATCATTCCCATCCTCATCCAAAATATGAGAACCTTTTCCACTTTTTACAAATACCGGCGTCCCGCCCACATTGCGGAATGCACGAACCGGCGAATTTACACCACCGGGCAGAAAGTGTTCGGATTTTTCAAATAACTGTTCCGACTGTGTCATAGCCTTACTTCCTTTCTCTATTGATAAAACTGCTCAAGCGCTCTGCCTAAATGTTCTAAATCGCATTGCTCTGGAACCACATCCACATCGATTCCATACGCCTGCAGTCTTTTTTTCGTCACTTCACCAATCGCCGCAACCGCAACATGCTCTTTTTTGCGGTCACGCTCCCATTCTCCTATCTTGTCTTTACCCATCCGGGAAACAAACGCCTCAACGCCGGCTGCGCTGAAAAATGCAGCCACGTCCATATTCTTCCACATGGACAAATCCCCTGAAAAAGTCCCCTCGACATCATAAAAAGGGATTTCCGTAATCGTAACAGGCTTCTTTTGCAGTTCTAAAACAAGTTCTTCACTTGCCTGCAAAGCCCTCGGAAGAAGCAGATGTTCTCCCGGTTTGACGACATCTGTAAGCCCTTTGGCAAGAGCCTCTGTCGTAAACTGTTTTGGCATATAATCTGCATAAAATCCATACGTTTCCAGTGCCTTTTTCGTTCCGCTGCCAACGACAGCAAAACGAATCTTCGCAAACTTCCGTCTGTCAATTTGTTTCTTATCTGCCTCAGCAAAAAATAAATGAACCGCATTCTGGCTTGTGAAAACAATCCAGTCATATTTTTTTATCTGAGATAATTCATCCAAAAGTTTCTCTGTGCCATCCGTACGGACAACTTTCATTTCACAAAGAGGAAAAACAAAAGCCCCTTTATCTTCCATCATCTCACGCAGTTTATTATGCAGTTTCTGCGTTGCTGTTGTACCGATTTTTTTCCCGGCAAGCACACCAAAATCCTCACTGACAAAATGATATTTTGCCGTCTGTCCCACAACAAAAACCGCCGGGGAAGTAATTTTATTATCAATTACTTTATCCGCAATATCAAAAAGTGTTCCATAGACACGTTTCTCATCCGGCATCGTTCCGTGGGAAATCACCGCAACAGGTGTAGATGCATCCTGTCCCTGTTCCATCAGCCGGTCTGCAATCGTACGGATATTTGCGACACTCATCAAAAATACACTCGTGCCATCCTGTTTCGTAATATGAGAAAAGGATTGCTCTGCCCCCTCTTTTGTGTGACCGGTAAATACATGAAAACTGCGGCTTTCCTTGCGGTGTGTCAAAGGAATTCCGGCAAGCTCACTCACCGCCACCGCACTTGTCACCCCTGGCACCAAAGCAAATGGGATTTTCTCTTTCTGCAGTGCTAAAACTTCCTCGCCGCCACGTCCAAAAACAAATGGGTCACCGCCCTTTAAGCGGACAACATTTTTATACTGTTTTGCCGTCTGAATCAGAATCTCATTAATCTCTTCCTGCTTCTTTGCGTGGCTCATCGGTTTCTTTCCCACATAAATTTTATGGCAGTTTTCAGGAACCACAGAAAGCAGTTCCTCCGACAAAAGCCTGTCATATATGACCGCATCGCATTTTTGCAGCAAACGAAGTCCTTTTACCGTAATTAACTCCGGATTTCCGGGACCCGCTCCGATTAAATAAACCATACTATGATTTCCTCTCCTGACACAATTTTTCTACAAGATTTTGCCAATCTCCTCTGTCCCCCTGCACCGACCGCCGGATTACTTCTCCCTCTTTTTCTTCCATCAAAGAAAGATTCATCCTATGTCCATCGATGGTACACAAAACACCAATTGGCTCATGGCATCCGGCATTCAATTTCGTGAGAACCGCACGCTCTGTCCGCAGACACTCTGCTGTATGAACATCCGAGATTTTTCCGGCAAGTTCATTAGCAAGCGTTCCTTTTTTTGTCTCCATCGCAATCACTGCCTGACCTGCCGCCGGAAGCATTTCCTTTACAGAAAGATACTCGTAAACAAAATCTGAATCGTTATCAATGCCCTGCCGTCTAATTCCGGCAGCTGCTAACACAATCGCATCACACTCGCCTGCCCGTAGTTTATTAAGTCTCGTGCCGATATTTCCACGAAGACTTTTGCAGACAGCATTCGGATACATCTTTTTAATCTGGCACTGTCTGCGCAGACTCCCTGTTCCAATGGTAAAAACAGAATCCTTTGTAAAAGAATTTCCCTTTTTGTAAATAAGTACATCCTGCACACAGGCACGCTCCAAAACCCCGGCAACCGTAAGACCGTCTTTGCACGGGTTTGGCATATCTTTTGCACTGTGCACCGCCAAATCAATCGTATCGTCTAAAAGCGCCTGTTCAAATTCTTCGACAAACACAGCTTTTCCGCCAAAGGAAGGAATCGGCGAATCCTTTTCCTTATCGCCTTTGGTTGTCATATACACAATTTCGTATTCATACTCCGGAAATGCCTCCTGCAATTTTGAAACAACCAGTCCGGTCTGAATTTTTGCCAGTTCACTTTTTCTTGTACCAATCCGAATGACTGATTTTTTCCACTCTTTTTTCACCATATCTAACATAATCTCTTTCCGCTTTTCTTCCTCCGGCTCTGTTTTCAAAACCTCATTTCTTTTTTCAAGAAGCGTCTTTGCCATATCTCCGCAGTTATCCGGCAGATGGCTCTTAATACTCTTTTTTATCTGAGAAGCTAACGCCGGAGCACTGCCACCGGTCGAAACCGAAACTACTACATCATCCTGCTTTATAATTGCCGGAAAATAAAAACCGCAGTCTTTTTTGACATCCACCACATTGACAAGAATCCGTTTGTCCTTACAAATGGCAGCGATATGGGAATTGACTTCACTGTCATTCGTCGCCATAATCACCACATCGGCTCCTTCGATATCACCATCCTCAAATGGTCTTTGAACCAATAAAAGGGCATCTTGTTTCGATTCAATTTTCTGCAATTCATCGCAAATTTTTGGTGCAATCACTGTAACACGTGCCCCAAACGACAGCATCATAGAAACTTTTCGGTATGCCACTTTGCCACCGCCGCCGATAACACATAACTTATCCTGCATCTGAATCATAAATGGGAAAAATGCCATTTCGACCTCCTCGATATAGAAGAAAGAAGGCAGACGCTACCTTCTTTCCTTTTTATTACGAAATTACTAATTCCTCTTTTGTCACCTGTTTTTCCTCATCGACACGGAACGCATTCAATACCGGATTGTCTGCTTCCATCAACGATAAAATCAGATAATTTGCCTTGGAATCATAGGCAAGCCGTTTGTCCTCCTCCGATGGTCTCGATGGAGACTCCGGATGAGAATGGAAATTGCCAAGCGGCACATAGCCATTTTTACGCATATCTTTGACTGCCGCAAGCTGCTCTTTCGGATCCATGGAAAAATGCTCGTTGCTCTCATCCATGTTTGTCAGGAGATAAACCTTTTTCACATACTGTTTTTCCCCTTCCACAACACCGCCAATCAAACCACAGGCTTCATTCGGAAGACCTTTTTTGCAGTGAGCTAACATTTTCTCATAATCACTTTTTGTCAAAAATAACATATCCTTTTCTTCCTTTCCGCCTACTTTCCGTCACACTCTACCTGCTCGTAATCAATTAACTCCGTAATTGTCGGATGATCACCGCAGACTGCGCAGGTGCCATTTGCCTTTGGCAGTTTAATCGTGTGAAATTCCATCTTAAGGGCATCATAAGTCAAAAGTTTTCCGGTCAGCAAATCACCAACACCAATCAGATACTTAATTGCTTCCATCGCCTGCAAACTTCCGATAACACCGCCCATAGCACCGATAACACCGGCCTGTTTACAGGTAGGAACAGCATCCTTCGGAGGCGGATCCTTGAAGACACAGCGGTAGCATGGTCCTTCTCCCGGAACATAGGTCATAAGCTGACCCTTAAAGCGGATGATTCCTGCATGAGAAAATGGTTTCTTTGCCATTACGCAGGCATCGTTAATCAAAAATTTCGCCGGGAAGTTATCTGTACCATCAATGATAAAATCATAATCCGCAATCAAATCCATAATATTTTCCGATGTTACAAACTCACGGTATGTATTTACTACCACATCACTGTTCATCGCATTCATCGTCTCTTTTGCCGATTTTACTTTTGCCTTGCCGACATCTGCCGTGCCATGAATAATCTGACGCTGCAAGTTCGACAAATCTACCTCATCCGCATCGACAATACCAATGGTTCCAACACCGGCTGCTGCCAGATACATTGCTGCCGGAGCACCAAGTCCGCCGGCTCCGATAATGAGGACTTTGCCGTTTAACAGCTTTTTCTGTCCTTTCACGCCTACTTCCTGCAAAATTATATGCCGGGAATAGCGCTCCATCTGCTCATTTGTAAACGCCATTAATTTGCGCCTCCTCCCATGAAATAAAGAAATTCTATGACATCATTTTCTTTGAGTGCCGTTGTAGCAAAATCTGTGCTTTCCACAAATTCATCGTTTACTGTTACGGTTACATAATCCGGGTTTTCCACTTTCTCAACCTCAATGAGTTTTGCGATTGTCAAACCCTCATCGTATGTTTTCTTTTCTCCAGCTACGGTTACTACCATTTTCATATCCTCCTTTATAAAACTTCCTCTACAGCTTCTTCTAACTCTTTCCGCTTTACAAGACCTCGGATTCGGTTTACTTCTTTTCCCTCTTTGAAAAACAAAAGGGTTGGGGAAGCTGCTACTTCATATTTTTGTGCCAGTTCGGCATCAAAATTCACATTTACTTTGACGATGATAAGTTTATCCTCATAGTCATCTTCAATTCCGCCTAAAACCGGCGATAATTGTTTACATGGAATACAGCTATCCGAATAAAATTCAACGATAACCGGAAGAGACGCCTTAAGAACTTCGGCTTCAAACTCTTCTGCATTCACTCGCTTTGCCATGTCCTGCCTCCTATTCTTCTACCTTTTTAACAATCAAATCATAGGTGCCATTTTCATTGTCAATCAATTTCAGAACCTGCTGTCCTTCTTCCTTAAAACTTCTTGGCACATTCTGAACCGGTTCTCCATCATTCATCGTAACCGCTAACACCTGTCCGATTTCCAACTCTTCCATTGCCACTTTTGCCTTTACAAATGTCATCGGGCAGACAACATCCGTAATATCTACTCTTTCATCTACTTCAAACTCAGCCATGATATGCCTCCTTCATCTTTTCTATAAATTTATCTTCGCCAACTCTCTCGATTGTGAATCGGAAACGTTCGCTTGGATTTGCGTTATCATCAAAAAACTGAATTGCTGCGTCTGTTACACGGAACAAATCTTCCTCGGATTCAATGACCGGTAAAATTTCCTCACCTTTGTGAATCCGGTTACCAAACAGTCCGCCAAAAGATACAAGATAACCGCTTTTTGCATCCCATGCATCCGTCGGGCAGGCCTTCACGCAGCGTCCACAGTAATTACATTTACTCTCATCCACTTTAATTTTATTATCCTCAAGAGTAATCGCACCAGTGCGGCATGCCTTAACACAGACACCACAGGAAATGCAGGCATCTTCTTTCCACTGCACTTTCGTTGCGCCTTTGATACCAACATCATTTTCCTCTGCTTTTAAGCAGTTGTTCTGGCATCCGGTCACACCAAATTTAAACTTATGTGGAAGTTCTCTGGCGAAATATCTCTCATCCAGTTTTTTTGCAATATCATATGTGTCAATGTTGCCGCTTGGACAAATCTGATTTCCCTGACAGGAAGTAATCGTACGAACACGTGGTCCACACACACCCGGCTTACAGCCACCTTTTGCCAAATCTTCTTTTACGGCATCAATATCATCTAATTTGATAAATGGAATTTCCACGCTCTGACGGGAGGTCAAGTGAACATGTCCATCTCCATATTTGTCTGCTACTTCCGCAATTGTCTTCAAATTCTCTGCGGTTAAGTTTCCTCCTACGACTGCCAATCGAAGAGAAAAACAATTTTTTTGTTTCTGGCGCATAAATCCGCCCTTTTTCAGTGTACTGTAATCTACTGCCATTTTCTTATCCTCCTGCTCTTTCTACTTGAGTGCGTGCTTAAAATCTTCGATTAAATCTTCCACATCTTCAATTCCAACACTAATGCGAATCAAATCATCAAAAACGCCCGCTTCTTCTTTTTCTTTTTGTGTACTGTGTGCATTCAGCGTCGATTCCGGATGAATGATTAAAGTTTTTGTATCGCCAATATTCGACACAATTTTCGGTATTGTCAATGTGTTAATCAAATCAAACGCACGCTCTTTGGAGCCAACTCGAATTGTAAGAATTGCTCCATATCCATTTTGCAGAACTTCCTCTGCCTGTGCATGCCATAAACTGTCACTAAGTCCCGGATAATTCACTGTTACATCCGGATACGTATTTAAAAATTCAGCCAGTTTTTTCGCATTATCGCAGGCCCGCTCCATGCGCAGACCCAGAGTTTCCATACCTAAGAGATTATAAAACGCTGTCTGTGGAGACAAACAGGCTCCCGTATTACGGAACAGACCGTTTCGCAGTTTCGCCGTGAAAGCAAATTTGCCAAACTTCGCATACTCTGCCATGCCCGGATATTTCTCCTTGTCCCAGCGAAAAGCACCGCTGTCGGTAATCACACCACTGATGGCGTCACTGTTGGCATTGATGTATTTCGAGGTCGAATTGACTACAATGTCCGCTCCTTTTTCAATCGGGCGTACTAAATATGCCGTTGCTACCGTGTTATCCATCACAAGTGGCAGATTATGTTTGTGTGCTGTCTCTGCTAACTTCTCAATATCCACAACGTCAAGTTTTGGATTACCAATCGTTTCTGCGAAAATCACGCGGGTCTTTTCATTGATGGCGGCTTCCACCGCCTGCTCATCGTGAATATCCACAAATACTGTCTTAATGCCAAATGCCTCAAAATCATGAAACACATCGATGGAACCGCCGTACAAACTCGTACTCGCTAAAATTTCCTCGCCCGCACGGACAACATTTAACAGCGCATTCGTAATCGCTGCCATACCGGATGCACAGGCAACCGATGCAATTCCACCTTCCAATGCTGTCATTTCATTTTCAAAAGCCAAAATCGTCGGATTATTAATTCTCGTATAAGAAAATCCGTTTGCTTTATTATGAAACAACTTTTCATGCTGTTCTGCCGAAGACTGGTAAAAAGCACTGGAATGATAAATCGGAGTCAGTGTAGCGCCGGTCTCCTTATCCCCTTTTTCTACCTGATGCAGTAGTGCTGTATTAAATCTCATGGCGTCCTCCTCTAAATGTAATCACCGCGTTTTGCTTCATTACCCAAAAAGACGGACTGCTCACGGATATAATCCGCTGCCCACTTCGCATCTGCGCCCTCGTCAAGCCAGTTACTTAAGTACGATTCACTCTTATTCTGAATGGTATCTGCCTGCTTTTTATCAACTAACAATAATACAACAATACCGGCACGATGTAAATGTTTAATCACACAGTCAATATCATCATTTTTTCCAGGGGCATACAAATATGTACGTCTGCCATCCAGATTCAGAATTTTCTCGACGTCTTCCACAAACGCACGGTTTATCTTCTTGTCATCTTTTACAAATTCAACTGTAATTGCTTTCTGTCCATTGGTTGCCGCACGCACAGCCCGGTCCACACGTCCTTCGTAGACACTGTGCTCTTTCTCATGCACTTCTTCCACGACACCGCAGGCAGAAGTCATATTCGTCACACGGTCAATCAAAATGAATTCACCCATCGTTTTATGATTCTTAAATTCATCGATGACAATGCGGTCTGCCAGTGAAATTTTGCAGCTTGCAATCTCATTTTTAGCAAGATTTTTTACATCCTTTTTCTCACCGGTATTAACATCTACCGCATAAGAAATTTCTGTCACAGAACAAGGAATTGTTTTCGTTCCGAGTTTAAAGAAGAAGTTTTTGCCACGGAACAATTCGTCATCATCCATCCACAAAATCGTGGCAGTCAGAGTCGATGCCGTTTTCACACCGGAATCTACCGTAAGTACACAGCCGCGGGAAACATCCACTTCCCTGTCTAACTGAATGGTAACCGGCTGGCCTTTTTTCGCCTCTTTACTATCCTTATCACCAACATAAATACTTTTTACTTTTGCCTTTTCATTGCTTGGCAGCGTTGTCAGCTCGTCTCCCACATGGATATTTCCATTTTCTACCTGTCCCTGGAAACCACGGAAGGTATGGTCCGGACGGCACACACGCTGTACCGGCATATAAAATCCTTTTTCATGAGAATCCTCTGCCACATCCACATCTTCCAAATAAGAAAGAAGAGTCGGTCCTTCATACCAGTCAATCGCATCGGATTTCTTTGTTACATTATCTCCTTCCGTTGCGGAAACCGGAATAATCTGAATTGTCTGAAGATTCAGTTCACCGGCAAGTTCTTGAATCTGTTTTTCGATTTCATCAAAACGCTCTTTACTGTAATCAACCAAATCCATTTTGTTGACAGCAAATACAAACGAATTGATTCCCATCAACGCACAAATTCTCGCATGACGTCTTGTCTGAATCAAAACACCCTGTGTGGCATCAATCAAAATAACTGCCAAATCCGCAAAGGAAGCACCTACTGCCATGTTTCTTGTATACTCTTCATGCCCCGGCGTATCTGCCACAATAAAGCTTCTTTTATCTGTCGTAAAATAGCGGTATGCCACGTCAATCGTAATTCCCTGCTCTCTCTCTGCCATCAACCCGTCAAGCAAAAGCGAATAATCAATCGCACCGCCGCGGCTTCCGACTTTACTGTCAAGTTCCAGTGCTTTTTCCTGATCGGCATAAAGAAGTTTTGAATCATACAGGATATGACCGATCAAGGTTGATTTTCCGTCGTCCACGCTTCCGCATGTAATAAATTTTAATAATCCGCTCATCTTAGAAATACCCCTCTCTCTTTCTTCTTTCCATACTTCCTGCTGCCTCATTATCAATTACTCGTGTCGTTCTCTCTGACGATACGGCACTAAGTGTCTCATCAATGATTTCGTCCAAAGTAGTCGCTGTCGACTCGCATCCTCCGGTCAGAGGATAGCATCCCAATGTACGGAAACGTACACTCTTATGCTCAATTTTTTCACCCGGACGTAATTTCATGCGGTCATCATCCACCATAATAATGTTGCCATCGCGGTAAACAACCGGGCGGACTTTTGCAAAATACAAAGAAGGAATCTCAATTTTTTCCCGTCTTATGTACTGCCAGATATCCGTCTCTGTCCAGTTGGAAAGTGGGAACACTCTCACTTCCTGATGTTTCTGAATCTGTGAATTATATAATTTCCACATCTCCGGACGCTGGTTTTTCGGATCCCAGGCATGATGCTCATTTCTAAAAGAAAAGATTCTCTCTTTCGCACGGGACTTTTCTTCATCTCTTCGTCCGCCGCCAAACGCTGCGGTAAAACCATATTTATCAAGTGCCTGTTTCAATGCCTGTGTCTTCATGATATCGGTGTAAGCAGAACCATGATCAAATGGATTAATACCCTGCTTCACTCCTTCCTCATTGATATATTCCAGCATTTCGATGCCAAGTTCTTTCGCTCTTCTGTCACGGAACTCAATCATCTCTTTAAATTTCCATGTCGTGTTTACATGCAAAAACGGAAATGGAGGTTTCTCCGGATAAAAAGCTTTCATTGCCAGATGTAACATAACCGAACTGTCTTTTCCAATCGAATACAGCATAACCGGTTTTTCACATTCCGCCGCAACTTCGCGAATGATATAAATTGCCTCTGCCTCCAGTTCATCCAGATGTGATAATTCACTCATATCGTTTTCCTTCCTTTCTTCTCTCCTCGTTAATATTTGTTGGACTCTTTCGTATTTAGAACAATCTGCTCGGTTTCGCCATCCTGTCTGTGTATCTGCCAGTACAGCTTGTCTCCTTTTTTGTCGACTGTCATTTTGCTTCCCATACCACCGATATCGGCTCCTAAGTAGAGGGAAATCGCACCGAAGTGACATTCTTTCACACAAGAGGAACATCCCCAGCAGTCCTTCGGGTACTTGATATAGGCTTTCCCTGCCTCATTCATTTTAATAAGGCTTCCCGGACATACCTGCTCGCAGGCTTTACAGCCTTTACAGAGCGCCTGATTCATCGTGATGCTCATAATGCTCCTCCCTTCCAACTAATTTACGGGTAAATACGGTGATTTTGCCATCTTCCATTTTGGAATTAACATACTTTAACCAGTCACCGCTCTTTTTAGGATAATCTAAATTTTCATCAAAACTGTGCCATCTTGTCTCTTTTCTTGCAAAAAGATGAGCAATTACCGATTTGCACACGGTAAGACGTTCTTTCAATTCATACACAAACATCAACTCATGCATATCACCGGCGTTTACATTTTCAGCAAGTTTTTCTATTTTTTCAATCTTTTCTTTCGCAAGCGCAAGCTGTTTTTCATTGAATTGATAATGAGTGGAAATACCTCCGGCATACTCATCCATTACTTTCTGCATTGCCTCTTCCAGTGCTTCCGTCTCATACATACTGCCTTCATTTGATAAGTAGCGGTTGTACTCCGTAATCTTTGCATCGAGAACTTTTTTCTCCATGTTCTCATCAGCTGTCGTTTCTTTATCTCTTTCCTCATTCAATTGAGAAACTATTTTCTTGGCTGCGATTTCACCTTCAACCATCGCACCGGTCACATATTTCTGCGGACATCCGCCTGCCACATCTCCTGCGGCAAACAAACCATGAATCGTAGTCTCTCTGTCGGTATCAACCCAGTAGCCGCTCGCTGTATGGCCACCGACGATATAAGGCTCAGTGCCCTCGATTTCGACATTCTGCTCACTCGGATTTTTACCCGATTCAAGCCATTTGAGCGTCTGGCTTGGTGCCATGTTTAAGTACGCTTTTTTCAGCGACTCATCCTGCTCTGCGGTAATGCCCTCTGTTCTCAGATAACAAGGTCCGCGCCCCTCTAAGTTTTCCATCACCGTGCCGTAGACACGCTCCGATGTTGTCAGACCATATTTATCTTCGTATACTTCTCCTTTGGCATTCACCTGCTTCGCACCAACGCCCTGAGCAATCGTTCCGGTCGGTGCAATTGTATCTTTACAGCGAAGTGCGATAAAACGCATTTCAAATGTTGTCATTTCTGCTCCGGCACGAATCCCCATCGCATAACCGGCTCCGGTATTAAACGGCGGATACCACATTTTGTGGCGGGAAAATCCCGGATTATTCGGCCGGTACAAACCTGCCGCACCGCCGGTCGCACAGAGCACCTTCTTTGCCCTTATCTCATAGGCGGTACCTTCTTCAATCGAAAAGCCGAAAGCTCCTTTGATTTCATTCTCCTCCACAATGTAATCGGTAATGTTAATCCGGTTTAAAATTGTGACATCCTCTAACTTTTCTACCGCCTTTGCCAAAAGCGGCTTCATATTTTCTCCATTTATTTTTATGTTGCGGTTTCCTCTGGCAACATAGTTCCCATTTTCATCTTTTAAAATAACAAGTCCTAAGTTTTCCATTTTATGTGTCACACGGTTTAATCCTTCGGACATCGTCATCAGCAAATCTTCTCTTACAATGCCGTCCGCATCTTTTTTCGCATACTCCACATAATCTTCCGGTTTTCTTCCATCCACAATGTAAGCATTAATGGCATTAACGCCGGCCGCTAAACAGCCACTTCGTTTGATATTTGCTTTTTCCGCAATGACAATCGAATAATCGGACTGTTCACGAATCGTAAGTGCCGCATAGCACCCTGCCGTTCCGCCGCCAATGATAAGAATGTCCGTATGCAATATCTTTTTGTTCTCAATCTGCATGGTGTATCCTCCCCGTTAAATGTAAAATACATCTTCTCTTTCCTGCATCTCTTTATTTTCCATCAAATAAGTCTGCTTCGAATCAAAGATATATAATCGGTAAATCAATACATGAACCGTCTCGCCAACCAAAACAAAATCTTTTTCCAAAGAACGTTCTCCAACAACCAAAATACCATTGATGTCCACGGTAACATCCATTCGGTTTCCTCGGAACACGACATCCGTTACCACACCGGTTTCAGCGGCACTGATATATTGGTCCAGTTTTCCACTCTTTGAGATTTTCACAAATTCCGGACGAATGACCGCCTGATTGGCATGTTCAATCCGCTCGAAACCTTTCAATTTATCATAATCCTCAACAACCGAAGACCTGCCGATAAATCTTGCTACAAACGGTGTTGCTGGACTTTTATAAATTTCAACCGGCGTTCCCATCTGCTCAATCGTTCCATGATTGGTAATAATAATTTCGTCTGCAACCTCGACCGCTTCCTCCTGGTCATGGGTGACAAAAATACTTGTAATACCAAGTTTTACGACCATCTCTTTCAACCATGAGCGAAGTTCGGTACGCACTTTCGCATCAATCGCAGCAAACGGCTCATCGAGTAAGAGAACTCTTGGATTTGGTGCTAACGCTCTGGCAAAAGCAACTCTTTGTCTCTGCCCGCCGGACAACTGATTCGGATATCGTTTTTCCATCCCTGACAAACCGGTCATCGCTAACAATTCCGTAACCCGTTCCTTAATCTGCTTTTTCGGCATCTTCTGAAGCACCAGTCCAAATGCCACATTATCGTATACCGTCATATAACGGAACAGTGCATAATTCTGAAAGACAAAACCAATCCCACGCTTGGCAGCCGGTACATCATTCACCCGCTTGCCATCAATGTAAATATCTCCTTCATTCGGATTCTCAAGTCCTGCAATCATCCGCAGTAAAGTTGTCTTTCCGCTGCCGGACGGTCCTAACAGGGCAACTAACTTTCCTTTTTCCACACCAAGACTTACATGGTCAGAAGCAAGAAAATCACCATATTTTTTTACAATGTTTTTCATTTCTACATACATACTTTTTTCTCCTTACCATCTCGGTGTTCTAATACATTTCTCACAAACAATATGACGATTGCGATAACCACTAGCAGTGACGATACCGCAAACGATGCTGTTACGGATGTGTCGGTTCCCGACATATATAACGCATCGATTTCAAGCGGAAGGGTAAAGGTTTCGCCCCTCGTTTTCGACAACGCGTTTACCGCGCCAAACTCACCAAGTGCTCTCGCCGCACATAAAATGATACCATAAATCAGTCCCCATTTCATCTGTGGAAGTGTAATTTTACGAAAAATCGTAAAACCTTTGGCGCCCATCAGAGCTGCCGCTTCTTCCTCATCTTTGCCCTGTGCATTCAGCACCGGAAGAATCTCTCTCGATACAAACGGGAAGGTAACAAATATGGTTGCGAGCACAACACCCGGTATTGCAAATGTAATTCGGATATTCGTACCAAAGAACTGGTTAAATGCCCGAATCGCCGGATAAAACCATCCCAGTCTTCCAAATGTCATCAAATAGGAAAGACCTACAATAACCGGAGAAATGGAAAATGGTATATCAATCAGCGTCGCTAAAATCTGTTTGCCCCGGAACGAAAACTTCGTCAATAGCCACGCCGCACAAATTCCAAAAAAGGTATTTACGACAACCGCAATCACCGTCGCTAACAAAGTAACAAGCAAAGCACTTACCACATACGGTGTTGAAATTGCCTGCACATAAAATCCGATTCCTTCTTTCAGCGAATTGACAAGAACCGAAAGAAGCGGTGCCGCAAGCATCAGCAGAAGAAATAAAAGGGTAATCGTGATTAAAATATTTTTTGTTATTTTCTTTCGTCGTTCCATCCTTTTTTCCTCCTATAACAGATTTGTTCTTGCCGCCTGCCGTGCCTGTACGATATTGACAAACAATAATAACACGAAGGACAGCACTAACATCACAAGGGCAATTGCCGTCGCACTCTCATAATCAATGTAACTTAATTTCTGCATAATTACATAGGAAACAACCTGTGTCTTTTCTTTTGCACTGTTGCCCGATATGTAAATGACACTGCCGTATTCACCAATTCCTCTGGCAAGTGCCAGACCAAATCCGGTTAAAATCGCAGGTCTTAATTCCGGTAAAATCACACGTCTGAATGTTTTCGATGGGCTTGCACCTAACATATAAGCCGCTTCTTCATACTGTCCATCCAGTTTTTCAAGGACCGGCTGAACTGCCCGGATTACAAAAGGAAGTCCAACAAACACAAGTGCGATAACCAATCCGGCTTTCGTATAAGTCACCTTAATTCCAATACCAGCTAACATTTTCCCAAAAAATCCGGTTTCCGAATATAATTTGGAAAGTGTAATTCCGGCTACGGCTGTCGGCAGTGCAAAGGGAAGTTCTATCAGTCCGTCCACAATCCGCTTGCCCGGAAAATCATATTTTACTAAAGTCCATGCCACGATAATGCCGAACACCGTATTGATTCCTGCCGCCACAAGTGAACAGCCAATACTTGTTAAAAAAGCATTTCTTACATTTGATTTCCAAAGAAGAGAGAAAAATTCTCCCGGTGAAATTTTCAAGGAATACACAAGCACTGAAGCCAGCGGAATCAGCACAATCAGGGAAAGCATTAACACAACAATTCCAAATGTGCAGCGAAATCCGGGAATCACCCTTGCTTTTTTCACTCTCTTTTGTCTGACCGTATTCCTCATCCGAAAAACTCCTCTTCTAATAGTTATAAATCTCATCAAACATGGCATCATCATCAAAACATTTCTGATATGCTTTCTCCCAGCCGCCAAAATCGTTAATCGTCCATAATTTTATAGACAAATCAAACTCATTTCCAAATTCCTGCAAAATTTCCTTATCGGTTGGGCGGTAACCGCTTTTTCCAATTAACCGCTGTGCCTGTTTTGTATAAAGAAAATCCAAATACCGTTTACTCACTTCTTCTGAGCCATTTGCTTTTGCATTATCATCCACAATTGCAACACTTGGCTGTGCTAAAATACTGACAGATGGATTTACGATTTCATACTTACTGCCGTAGGATTTCATGGTTGCAATCGCTTCATTTTCCCATGCAATCAGCACATCGCCTTTACCATTTTCCACAAACGTCGTTGTCGCACCCCTGGCACCGGAGTCCATAACCGATACATTGTGATACAACTGCCTCATAAATTCTTTCTGCTTGTTCTCATCGCTCCATTTAGTCTTTGCATAACCAAGAGCTGCTAAGAAGTTCCAGCAGGCACCTCCGCTGCTTTTCGGATCCGGTGTAATGACCTCCACACCTTTTCGCGTTAAGTCATCCCAGTCGTGAATCTGCTTTGGATTTCCTTTTCGCACTAACAGCACAATGGTCGATGTATAAGGGGCAGAGAATTTCGGAAATTCTTTAATCCATCCGGCATCAACAAGCCCCGTCTTCTCAATTAGGGATATGTCATGCTCTAATGCAAGTGTAACAACATCCGCGTTACACCCTTCCACAACCGACCTCGCCTGACTGCCGGAGCCGCCGTGCGACTGTATCACCTGAACTTTCTTGTTATAAGTCTTCTTATAATATTCTTCAAACATCGTATTATAAGATTCATAAAATTCTCTTGTCGGGTCATACGAAACATTCGTTATCGTGATAACATCTGACTTCGTTCCACAGCCGCTAAGGATAAGCACAAGTACCAGAAAAAGAAGGACACTCTTCTTTCTTTTTCTCATCGCCTGCTCCTTTACTCTTCTACTACAAACAAAGAAGTGGACAAATATCTCTCACCGGTATCCGGGAGTAAAACAACAATATTTTTTCCTGCATTTTCTTTGCGTTTTGCTAACTGTGTAGCTGCATAAAGTGCTGCACCGGAAGAAATTCCAACTAACAATCCATCACTCTTTGCTACTTTTCTTGATGTTTCAAAAGCATCATCATTTTCAACCGGAATAATTTCATCCAAAACATCTTTATCCAAAACATCCGGTACAAATCCAGCTCCAATTCCCTGAATTTTATGTGGTCCCGGCTTTCCTCCGGACAATACCGGTGAGCCGGCTGGCTCAACAGCCACAACTTTTACATCCGGATTTGCTTCTTTTAATCCCTGTCCGGTTCCGGTAACCGTTCCGCCAGTTCCAACTGCTGATACAAAAATATCAACTTTACCATCGGTATCTTTCAAAATTTCCTGTGCGGTTGTCTTTTTATGAATTGCCGGATTTGCTTCATTTTCAAACTGCTGTGGAATAAATGCATTTCCATATTCCTCTTTCAACTCTTCCGCCTTTTTAATCGCACCTTTCATACCATCGCGTCCCGGTGTAAGAACAATTTCAGCACCTAACGCCGATACAATCTTGCGTCTCTCTACACTCATGGTGTCCGGCATCGTAAGAATCAGGTGTAATCCCTTTGCCGCTGTCACAAACGCAAGTCCAATTCCTGTATTACCGCTTGTTGGCTCGATAATCACGGTATCTGAATTAATTTTTCCATCCGCAATTCCCTGCTCAATCATCGCATAAGCCACACGGTCTTTTACACTTCCTAATGGGTTAAAATACTCTAATTTTACAATCAGATTTGCCTCTAACTCATTTTCCTTTTCATAATTTGTCAACTCCAGCAATGGAGTATTTCCGATTAATTCTGTCAACTGTTTTGCAATCTTAGCCATCGCTTTCACCATCCTTTTCCTACTATTCATGTAGGGTTTATATAATTTAACTGTGCCTATCATATCACCTATTCCCTACTAAGTCAATAGGATTTGTAAAGTTTTTTTGAAAAAGTTCAGCCATAAAAAGGAACCGGTCACGAATGTGTGCTCGCACACAATTCATGACCGATTCCTTTTTATGGGCTGAGTGCCCGATTATGAGCAAAACAAATGATAGAATTGATAGTCATTACTCTTCTCATCTCTCCCTATCATTTCAGCAATCTGCGCCTCCATAGATGAAGATATATATGTTTTTTCTAATTCTATCATTTTGTTTTCCTTTCCGATTTTACTTTTCTACAATTTTCAAATCTAAATCATATTTTTTAAATTTTTCCATGGCTTTTTTATACGTTTGTTTTGTTCCTTTAGGAACGCAAAAAGTTTGCGAACTCATCTCAAATCTACTTAAAACAGGTGGCTTTTTAGACAAAAAACAATACTCCTTTACATGATACTCTCCTGTTGCGTTTACATTTGCTACTTCTTTAACAGATGCAGGTATCACCATCTTCTTCACTCTTTTAGCAGCAAAATTCACCTTGTTCAAATATTTAATTTCTTTTGGTACAACAAACGTATCATTTTTCGTTACACCAACAACAAGATGTTTGTTTTTCTTATTGTAGATACAGCCATTAGCAACCCCGTATTTCTTATTTTTCGGCGAAATATTAAACTTCACATAATGATTGGAAGCAAACAAACACCCTATATCATCCTGTGTCAATGTTTTCGGAATATAAATTTCAACAGTATCTTTACTGTAACAGCAACTGCCATATAAATTTTCTATCTTTGTTACACTTTTAGGAATACTCAATTTCTTTAATGGCCGAACGGTAGTGTACATCGTTTTGCCATTCTTTGATAAAAGCACCCCATTTTGTACTTTATACTTTTTGTTTTTTCCTGATACTTTAAATTTTCTCCATTTTACATCTTTACATATATATTCCACATTTTTCCTAAGGCCTTTGGGAATATTTATGCTCTTGCCATCTTGTAACCCCATAAAACAATATTCAGAAATATCAACAATTGTATCTGGCAAAACAATCTTTTTTATTTTCGCAGTCTGTTTAATAATCTTTTGCGGCACAAAGTTACTATTCTCATCATCAACGTATATCCCAAACAAATTATCTGCCCCAACAGGTTCTTCTTGCTCACTGCATAATTTATAAACCGGTTTACCATCCAATTTGGATGGAATTACCAGTTTTGTAATTCTTTTTGCATTACATATTTTCACCTTTTGTATCCGAACCTTACTGTTTGCATCAATCTTGTATATAAATTGAAAACTGCCAATTTTCTTTGACTTTGCAAATATGTGTCTGTTATTTCCCACGCTAATCCCTATTATACATAGTAAAACTAATATAAGTATTCTTCCTGTTTTTTTCATATGAGCCTCCTTCCTACTACTTTTCTACAATTTTCAAATCCAAGCCAAATTTTTTCATGGCTTTTTTATACACTTGTTTTTTCCCTTTTGGAACATATACAACACCTCCATATGGCAAATACGCATCACGTTCACGCACTGGCGGCACCTTGGATTTAAAAACAAGTTTTATGTCACTGGCACTTACAAGCGAAGTATTCCAATAAGAGCAAATCTTCTTTAATGTCTTTGGAAATATTATTTTGTCACACTCTCCTCCCGCAAAAGAAGTACCTTCTTTCAGCACGGTTACCTTTTCTGGAATTGTTATTATTCTTTTTTTTATAACTGCCACAACAAGACGTCCAGTACGTCGGCTAACCACACAACCTTTGGAAACAAAGTAGTATTTGTTTTTAGAGGCAATTTTTATCTGTATTTTTTTCATGTAACTAAATGCCTCCCCTTTGATTTTCGTAACTGTTTTTGGAATATATATCTCCTTAAGGCTTTTATTACCATACAGTGCTCTTTCTGCTATCGTCTTTACCTTATTTGGAATTTTTACACTACTTTTCGTCTCCAAATAACCGTAAAATGTCTTTCCACTTTTTGATATAAGGCATCCGCTTTTCACTTTATATTTTTTATTACCTTTATTGATTGTAACCTTTTTCCATTGCAAATTACAAAGTGCTCTCATATTATTTTCTAAAGTTTTAGGAACAGAAATCGTCTTTCCCTTTTGAATACTATGAAAACAATTTGGCGTCAGTTCTTTTACCTCTAACGGAAGAACTATTTTTTTTATTTTTGCAACATCTGAAACAATTTGTTCCGGTACGAGACTAGAATCTTCTTCTAAAATATACATACCGAAAATATTATCATTAAAATAGTCATCTGTATCGTCTTTTGCTCCCAATTTTATCACTTTGTTTCCATCGATTTTGGACGGAATCTTTAGTGTGGATATATCACTGCCCGTAACCGGCGTAATTTTGGTAATCCATACATCGTTTCCATTTGGAGCACTGTCATATTCATATTTGAAGTTCCCAATTTTCTTTGTCTCGGCAGATGCTGAGACTCCCATACCTAATGCAATAACAAATAATACTGCACTAAACCACAATACTTTCTTCATAAGAATACCCCCTTTTTTTGTGCAATTTACACTCTTTACTTATCTAACGATTTGGGAGACAAAAAAGTTGCAGTTTTTAGAATAAGTTTTCTCATCTTAATTGTAATCCTCCTTCGCAAAAATCCCTCTCAAGCTCAATCAGCTTCTTCGCCGCATCTAACATAGCTGCAAAAGAAGATTCCTGAAGATTGGAATTATAGTATTTTCCCAAAAGCATCACCTTGCGGCTAGTCTTTATCAGTTCTTTAGCCTTGTTCAAATCAGACTCTTTTATTGGAACACCTTCCTTTTTCATAAAATCTAATCTTTTTTCAAAAAACACCTTGTGCTCATAAATACAATATAAAGAAGGTACATGAACCGGAACACCTAATCTTAAATTAGCAAAAAAAGATAAAATTGCATTCAAGTCATATCTTGTATCTTCACAGTCGTTTTTCGAATTTCTCTTATAAACATTTAATTCCCGAATCATTTTTGGAATATTGCTTTCCCATTTATAATCTGGTATTTCACGATACCCAATCAAGGCAATTTCACCCTTTTCCGGGCAATATGAAAGAGCCTCGTAAAAAATTTCAAATGGGATTTGTGCATGTTCCCAGTTTTCATTATCAAAATATCCTTGTGTATAAAACACCTTCTTATCCTTGTCATAACCGTATACGAAGCATCCATGCTCGTAAATTCCCGGATTTTGTTTTTCATATAAATAATTAGTAATTATGGTTTCGTTCCACAACGCAAAACAATACTCGCCCTCATCAAGCATTTTACAGATATAATCACAAAAAATAGTTTCACTGCAAAAATCATAAGGATATTCAATAAAAGATTTAGCAAATACACCTTGAGCAGATACAAAATCATAATGCTCATAATCGGCATACTTAATCTGACTATCATACGACGTGTATTCCAAATGTATATATTTATCATACACCCATCCACTATTGAAAGCCTGCTCATCAATAATACTATAACAGCAAGCCAAACCTAGATAGGCACGAATTGAAGGCTGTACATTTTTTAATATCTTTTTCATTTTTCCTCTCCCATTATATAATCAGGTGCATTACTTAATATCTCACAGTATCGTTTTAACTTCTTCCCAAGATTTTTACTCTCACAAGAAAATAACTCATAATCAGACTGCACAAGGGGTGACTGATTCATAACGCCCTTTTCTGCAAAATATGAAACCGCATTCTGAAAAACAACAAACCATTCTCCCAGAACCTTTTCCATATCCGTCACTTTCCTCATGCATTTCCTCTGCTCCCAAAAACTAAGTTTAGCATTCTCCCAATGTTCTCGGACCTCTTTTCTATCTACTTTCCCTGTCTGTTTTACAATATCGAAAATATCAAAACGCACCAAATGTTTTTGAATACTTTCCGATAGAAAATCATCTGCATATTCCTCAAACAACAAGGTCTGCTCTACTATATCCCCTGTCAATTTTTTATAACGAATCGTTACCAGTCGTTTCTTTTCGTCAATGGCAGCAATTAAAATAATATCTTCACAAACTTTCTTTTCATCTACAAAATTTACTATGTATGCACCCTTACTAAGATATTCTGATAATGATTTCCAAACATGTATCATAGTTGCAGGCGATTTACATGGATATTCTAAATATCGTTTTACTGCAACACCACTTTCCCAAATCTCTCGAAGAATTGGAAACCTCAGTTCCTTCTTTGTTTTGTCAAAAACAAGAGAGGAAAACAAATGATAGAATCGATAGTCATTACTCTTCTCATCTCTCCCTATCATTTCAGCAATCTGCGCCTCCATGGATGAAGATATATATGTTTTTTCTAATTCTATCATTTTGTTTTCCCCTTCCAAATTAAATTATAACTCTGTTTTATCTACTACAAATCTTTGTATCTCTTCTTTGGTACTCTTCAAGAGAGGTATCTAGCCAATCTTCATACACCTTCCTGTATTTCGCAGGAACATATACAATTATCGGAATGTTAAAAGCGATCAATTCTCTGTTTGTAAGTTTAGGTGGTTTTTTACCTTTAAAAACAAATGTAATTTTATTCGGTCTTAAAAATATTCCTGCCATTTTCTTCACACTCGAAGGAACTATTACTTTTTTAATATTCTGACCTCCAAGATAGCTGGTTGCATCTGTTATCTTAGATACAGTATTAGGGATTGACAGCACACCATTTTTAATATATCCTGCAACAAGTCGTCCGGTTTTCCTGCTATACACAGAACCATCTTTCACGGCATATCTTTTGTTATTTTTATCAATTTTAATTATTACCGGTTTTTTTGTATCTAAAACAGAAAACCCTATTTGATTTACACTTTTTGGTATCACAATTGTATCTGCTCCATTGTAATCACCGTCTGCTGTGCCATCCTTCAAAATGCCAACATCAATTATCTTTACCGAATTCGGAATACAAATTTTTTTCTTCTTTTGTACAATTCCATAAACGCTCTTTCCATTTTTGGATAATAAACATCCATTTTTTATTTTATACTTCGAATTCTTCGGAGATATTTCTAATTTTCTCCATTTCACCCGCGTAAACTGAGTAATAACATTCCACGTTACATTTTTAGGAATATTAATTGTCTTTCCATCCTGCACATTTATAAAACAATTTTTTGAAATTTTCTTAAGTGTTGACGGAAGAATAATCTTCTTTATTTTACCTACTTTCTTATGAACCTCAGATGGTATAAGTTCATAGGATTCAATATCTGGATTTACAAACACACCAAAAATATTCATTTTATGCTCATCCCCATCCTTGAAGTCCTCTTTTGAACTCCCTATCGCAGTAACTTCCTTTCCATTTATATGGGACGGTATTTTAAGCGTAGTAACTCCCTTATTAGAAATTATCTCAATTTTTGTAATCCAAACACTACCTTTCTCTATTTTATACTGATAGGAAAAGGCTCCTGATTTGTAACACTTTGCTTCTGCTTTCTCGGCATTTGCAAACATCATTGTAAGCGTGAGAAAAAACATGGTCACATATAATATTTTTTTCATATGAGTCTCCTTTGCAATTGCTTTATTTAACCGGCTTATTGCTCAATAAATGTAAAATTAATTCTTTTTGAGCTTACATTACTTTTATCAATTACCCATGTTTTTTCATAAGCATCTTTGCATCCTTTAGGTACATATACCGTAATATTAATAACTTCGTCTCTAAGGCTTACTACCGAATTAGTTTGTTCTTTTGACAAAGTCGGTGGTTCTTTTCCTTTGCATACAATTACCGGATCTTTAACATAACAATACTGCACTATATTTGCCACCTTTTTAACACTTGCCGGAATAATGATTTTTTTTGCATATCCGTATGTTCTAATAGGTTCCGGTATTTCCCTGATTCCATCCGGGATATTAAATATTCCATCGGTCTGATACAGCCATACAAGTCTGCCGTCTTTTTTATCGTATAACGATCCGTCCTTTGATACAAAATACTGACTGCCAGAATCCACCTCCACTTTCATCATTGAATAACTAAAAATACGGACTTTTTCTACGCTCTTTGGAAGCACCAATGTCTCACATCCTAAAAATGCCAATCCGTGAACTGTTTCACTATGTGCCGTATCTCTGGTGCCGTCCGTTTCAATCGCTGTTACCGTTTTCGGCACAACTACCCTTTTCTTCTTATATACAAGACCATACATCACCTTTCCATTTTTAGAAAGTAGGCAGCCATTCTTTACTTTATACGTTTTGTTCTTTGACGATATTTTTACTTTCTTCCACTTCACCCTCGTAAACTGATTCACAACCTCTCTCTTCACACCCTTTGGAATATTAATCTCCTTTCCTTCCTGCACATCAAAGAAACAACTTGGTGTTATTGATACAACTGAGTCCGGAATCCGAATCTTCTTTATCTTAGCAACTCTTTTATGCACTTTAGGATTTGATGGGATATGAATACCACCTTCCTCATAATATCCAATTCTAACACCAAAAAGATTTAAAGTAGTATAATCAGTAGTATCTTTGTCATTCGTATTTCCCAGTTTGACCACTTTCTTTCCCTTTATCTTAGCAGGGATATTAAGCTTACTGATTCCCTTGGAAGAAAGCGGCGTAATCTTGGTAATCCAAACCCCTTTTTTTGTATTCTTATACTGGTATTTAAATTTTCCTGCCGTATAGGACTTTGCCTCTGCTTTCTCAGCATTTCCACACATCATTGTAATCGCGAGAAAAAACATGGCAGCATATATTATTTTTTTCATATGAACCTCCTTATAATTGGTTTATTTACTTATGCTTTTCTAAAACTTATTGCTCAATAAATGTGAATTTTACGTATTCCCCTTCTAATTTCCATGCTTTTTCATAAGTTTCTTTACATCCTTTAGGAACATATATCGTAAAATTCATGACATCAAATTCATTAAAATGCAACCACTTATTTTCCGTCAACATCGGCGGTTCTTTTCCACAGCACACAATTATTGCATCTTTCACAGAAAAATACCGAGATACATTCGACACCTTTTTAATGCTTGCCGGAATAATCATTTTTTTTGCCTTTCCGTCTGCATAAAAATCATACGGTATCTCCTTAACCCCATCCGGAATATTATATATTCCATCGCTCTGATGCAGCCAAATCAACTTACCATTCTTTTTATTATACAATGAACCATCCTTTGACGCAAAATACTTATTGGCAGGGTCTACTTCCACTTTCATCAGTGAGCAATTATAAATATAAAAGTTAATCTTCTCTACATTCTTTGATATCACAATAGTTTCGCATCCAAAAAAAGCCAATCCATGATCTCCCATAGTATTTTCTACGGTATCCCTAGAGTCTGACGTATTAATCTCTGTCACTGTTTTAGGAACAATAAGTTTTTTCTTCTTATATACGAGACCATACAATATCTTTCCATTCTTGGAAAGCAGACAGCCACTCTTTAATTTATATGTTTTGTTCTTTGACGATATTTTTACTTTCTTCCACTTCACCCTCGTAAACTGATTCACAACCTCTCTCTTCACACCCTTTGGAATATTAATCTCCTTTCCTTCCTGCACATCAAAGAAACAACTTGGTGTTATTGATACAACTGAGTCCGGAATCCGAATCTTCTTTATCTTAGCAACTCTTTTATGCACTTTAGGATTTGATGGGATATGAATACCACCTTCCTCATAATATCCAATTCTAACACCAAAAAGATTTAAAGTAGTATAATCAGTAGTATCTTTGTCATTCGTATTTCCCAGTTTGACCACTTTCTTTCCCTTTATCTTAGCAGGGATATTAAGCTTACTGATTCCCTTGGAAGAAAGCGGCGTAATCTTGGTAATCCAAACCCCTTTTTTTGTATTCTTATACTGGTATTTAAATTTTCCTGCCGTATAGGACTTTGCCTCTGCTTTCTCAGCATTTCCACACATCATTGTAATCGCGAGAAAAAACATGGCAGCATATATTATTTTTTTCATATGAACCTCCTTATAATTGTTTTATTTACTAATAATACGATTGAAAAGAGTATTTAGTTGCATTTTTCAAAAATTCATTCTGTTACTTTGTACCATGTGAATTTGAATAATCAAATGTATAGTGAACCTCATTTCCTACTTCTTTCATATAATCGGAATACTTATTCAACTCATAATTGCGAGTATAATTACCAGGCACTTCAAGATCCGTAACACGTAATTCCTTTTTCTCACTATACCGTAACATCATCCGTCTTGCCACAGTAGCAGCATCATCATATCGTTCTTTTATATACTCTTTATCATCTGCGCCATTTTTTATGCCAGTTGATGGATGTATAATATCACCACTCCTTGTTCGAGCGCTATGAGCATATACGTCCGTTGCTGAATGAATCGCCATTCCCCAAATAACAGCACGCTTAAATCCATTTGAATTACTTTGTTTTTTTGCCTTAGAATTATTTTTTTTCAAATCATACAGAATATAATTCCAGCCTTCCTGTGATTTATCATAAAGATGTTCAACTGATTGTTGCATTCGTTGTGCATATTCATATTCGAATGAAGATTCTGTTCTGGCAATCGTATTATACTTATAGACAGCCTCCGCAATGTATGTAGCATATAAGACTGCTTTCACATAATTTGTTGTATAATACCCATGCCAGCATGGATTAAATTTATGCCCATAAAAAAGATATTTATCATCACTCATATTTGACCCCAAATTGAGATTCCATGACTTTCCTTCATAATCAATAGTAGGCTGTTTTTCCTTTAAATCCGGGAATCGTACTCCTGCTCTTACACAATAATATTCTTCTTCTACCATTTTCTTATGCGCTCCCTCTGTCCAGCTTCCCTCTACACAGCCAGTATCCTCAAAAGTTTCAACTTTACGCTTGTTTACTTTTACTTCGACCCCATTCTGTGTATTAATTTTTGTATAGTTTTTACTATAATTATCATACTGTGCTAAAGCGTATTCAGCATCCAAAAGTCCACTTCCATATGCATCGGATTCACCATACAAGTTAGCAGTTTCATTTAAAAGACCACGGACAAATTCCGGCGAAGCATTCAAATTTTTCTCCATAATCAATGACGCTGCTGCCGCAACCTGAGGTGCAGCAAGACTTGTTCCTGAAACCACCTCTTCTGAACCAATAAAACCGGTTGTCCGAACAAGTTCACCCGGTGCCACAAGATCAAGTTCCTCGCCCTTTGCGCTATATTGCTCTACAGAACCATCTTTATCCACCGCACCTACTGCCATTACCTCGTCATAAGCAGCCGGATACTGCACGCCTTCACTTCCTGTGTTTCCTGCTGCGGCAACAACCAAAATTCCTGCATCTGTAGCATCCTGTACTGCCTTTTCCAAAGCTTCCGAATACTCGCTGATTCCAAAACTCATATTGATAATATTTACTTTATGGTTAATTGCCATATAAATTGCTTCAACCACTCGGCTTATCGGTGCTTTATTCCCATCTCCTAATACACGATACGAATAAATTTCGGCATTTGGATTAATTCCTGTAATTCCCTCGCCATTATCTTTTGCTGCAATAAGACTAGCCACACTGGAACCATGACCGGAACCATCCATAAACATCTGTGTCATTTCTTCTTCTCCCGGAACAAGACTTGTCTGATAGGCAAGATCGATATCATTCCCCCAGTCAACTCCGGAATCCAAAATAGCTATCTTTACTTTGTTATTTGATTTCTTTGCCTTGTTTTCAGCATGAATCATCTGAACATTCCATTCTACCTTGGATTCATTTTTCTTATGTCTTTTCTCCACCTTCTTATGCTTTTTCTTATCTTTTCCCGCAAAGTATTTCTCACCACAAGCAGAAACTTCTTTATCTTCCTCTACAAATTCAACATTCTGATTCGTTTCCAGTTGTTCTGCTTCTTTACCGGAAAGTTCCAAAGAAACCAATTTGTTTTCTTCCAGTTTATCCTCTCCATTTTGATTAATTTCCGTGCTTTCCTCATAAGTTTTTGTGGACTGTTTCATCGCCGCTTTCGTTTTAAACTTAACGATGTAATCTTTCTTTCCTTTTTGCTGTGTTCTCTGTCCGGTTACACCACTTTCATTTGCAGGTTCAGCTGCTCGAATATTAAGCATTGGCCCTACATGATGCATAACGAGCGCAGCCATTGCCGTCACTGCACAACTCCTTCTCATAATTTCTCTTACTCTCATAAATTAGACTCCTTTCATTGTTGAACAAAACCAAGCTAATTTCCCGGTTTTTTCGCTTGGATACAAATAATCAACAAAGGAAAAAGTAAACTCTCCCCTTATCTGATCTTTATCACACAGTTTCTTAAATAACATCTGAACCTCAGGAATATCTTCCTCGTCATCTACCACCATATAAACATCAAATTTTTCATAATCTGTCTGAATAATTTGAAATTGTAATATCGCCATTTCGAGCATCAAATTGATTCGCTCAATTACTCCAAAAAGACAATCATAATGTGCCACACTTCCATCTGCCTTTTGTATTAGGTCATTATCTCTTGCCATCTCCAATTCCAAAATCGGTTCCTGACTTCCGCAAGAACAATTCCTATCTGTGCAAAGACGTCCTCTATCTCCAACTTTGTATCGCACAAATGGCATCACCCGGTTATGCTTTGATGTAATACAGATTTGATTATCCTCCACAATTTCTACATAAACATTTTCTGTCATCACATGCAGCTTATGAAAAGGACATTCATAAGCAATCGAGTTTACTTCATAACACCCATATTGGCTGGCAACTTTACAGTTAAAAAATGCTTCCACCTCCTCTTTCCAGTCATTTGTAATCCATTGACAAAAACAAATACTCCGGTTCAAATTTTACAATATACTCGGATAATTCAAACTCTGAAAGATTCTCATGTACAAGAATAGCTACAGTTCCTCGAAACAAACATCCAAGATAAAAGATAACAGAATCCATGTTATTTCCCATCTCTATCACGACCAGTTGTTTAACGCTTAAATGTCTTCCCACGTCGATTATTTTTTGCTTTAGTTCCCCATAAGTAACCCGCTGCATGGAATCATCCATCAATGCGGTTTTCCTGTCCTTTGAATCTCCCCAAACCTTAATCGCTTTCTCCTCCTTTTATGCTTTGCTAAATATTAAATTCATTTTACCTTTTTATTATAAAATTGTCAATCTTTTTATTTTTAAATAAATTTATTTTTGACAGATTCAACTTACTTTTTCAAAAGCAACAATGTTCCTGCCACCAAAAGCACCAGCCCCACTCCTGATTTTTTGGTAAGTTTCTCGCCAAACACAAAATACGAGAAAAAAATCGTAACCAGAATACTTAATTTATCAATCGGCACAACGACACTTGCCGGTCCTGTTTGCAGCGCACGGAAATAACAGAGCCACGACGCTCCTGTTGCTACGCCGGATAACACAAGAAATACCCCATTTTTTTTACCAATTCCATGAATTGTTTTCTGTTTTCCGGTTGCAAACACAACAACCCACGCCATTACAAGAACAACAGCGGTACGGATAGCCGTTCCCAAATTTGAATCGACATCCTGCATGCCAACCTTTGCCAAAATCGAAGTCAGACTGGCAAACACTGCCGACAGCAGGGCATATAAAAGCCATGTCTTTTTTGTTTTCTTGCCCGTTTCTGCTTCCTTCTTTTGAATCATCAGATACGTTCCGGCTCCCATCAAAACCATTGCACAAATTTGAACCGCTCCAACCGTCTCCCCAAAAAATAAGAACGCAAGAATCATCGTCAAAATGGTACTGGATTTATCAATCGGTGTAACCCGGTTCACATCTCCAATCTGAAGTGCATGAAAATAGCAGAGCCACGATGCTCCGGTTGCTGCGCCGGATAACACAAGAAACGTAATGGTTTTTCCGGATAAATGAAAAATTCCATTCTGCACTCCCATGACAAAAACCAATACCCACGAAAATATTAATACCACAATCGTTCGGATGGCAGTTGCCACATTCGAATCCATATTTTCAATTCCACACTTTGCAAGAATTGCTGTAAGCCCTGCAAAGAGAGCAGATAAAAAAGCAAATAACAGCCACATCATTTTACGCCCATTTCCTTTCAAGCACGCGTTTTTTCACAATTTCGTATGCAATCATCATAATCAATCCTGTAACAACCCACGAAATTGGGTAAATAATAAGAAGAACCCAAAATTCATGAACCATCTTACACGCTGTCGCAATCCAAATCAGCCGCAGCACGCAGGAACCTAAAAATGTAATTAACGCAGGCGTCAAAGAACGTCCAAGCCCTCTCATTGCTCCCGCGCTGATTTCATACACGGATGTTAAGCACTCTAACGTTGTCGCAATGACAATTCGCTGTTTGGCATACAAAAGAACTGCCGGGTCTGTTGTATAAATCTGCAGAAAAAAGTTTCGCCACAAGACAAACACCAGTGACAGCAGACCACAACACACAAGGGATAATACCATCGCCGTATGGAAAATCTTCCGACACCGTTTCGGCTCACCGGCACCAAAGTTCTGGCTTGTAAAGGTCACAGTTGCCTGTGCAAATGCGTTGACAACAAAGTAAGCAAAAAATTCGTAATTCAATGCCGCCGCAGAACCTGCAATGGCATCCGACCCAAAACTGTTAATTGCACTCTGGATACACACATTGGCAATGGAAAACATCATTCCCTGAAGTCCTGCCGGAATCCCGATAACTAGTATTTTTTTCAATTCTTTTGGTACAATTTTTAACTGTTTTCTATCAATGCGGATAACCGATGTTTCATGCATCAAAATGTACATTACTATGCTGGCACTCGTCAGATTGGATATCACGGTTGCAATCGCAACCCCGGCAACGCTCATCTGAAACACAATCACAAGCAGCAGATTCAATCCGGTATTAATAATTCCTGCCGCAATCAAACTGTACAGCGGTCTCTTACTATCACCAATACTTCGCAGAATCGATGAACCAAAATCGTAAAGCATGATAAATGGCATTCCCAGTAAGTAAATCCGCAAATACTGTACCGCCAAATCAATCACATCGTCCGGTGTTCCCATCAGCGTAAGTACAGGCTTTGCAATTAGTTGTCCAAATATCATAACAAAAACACCGCTGATAAGTGCCACGACAATCGCTGTATGAACAGCCGCCTGCACATTTTCCTCCGACTTCTGACCGATATATTTTGCAATGACAACATTGGCCCCCAAAGAAATTCCAATAAATAAATTTATCATCAAAGAAATCAATGAGCCATTGCTTCCCACTGCCGCCAGCGCTTCACTGCTTGCAAACCGACCGACAACGGCTGTATCCACCGAGTTAAATAACTGCTGCAACATACTGCTTGCTGCTAACGGAAGTGCAAACAATAAAATTTTATTCCAGATAGTCCCCTGCGTCATATCCATGCCGGCTTTTTTTCCTGCACTCATGCCTTAGCGCCCCCATTTTCCTCACCCGAAAATTCGTACTGCAAAATCGCACAGTTATCCACACCAAACGCCGCATATTCTTCATTTGTCATTTCATAGAAATAGGACTGCACCACTCTCGCAATTCCGTTGTGCGCCACTAAAATACAAGTCTTGCCGGACGCTTTTACCTCATCTAACAGGTTATACACGCGCTGTGCCAGCTGAAGCATCGACTCACCGCCTTCATATCGTTCGACAAACTGCTTTTTTGCCTCACGAAACTTGGCACCATCTCTTGCTGTCGATTCGTACTTTCCGAAATTCTGCTCCTTTAAGCGCATTTCCTCTTTTGCCGGAATCCCGGTTATTTCTGAAATATGTAATGCGGTATCTTTTGCCCGCACCAGCGGAGAATATAAAATCACATCCGCCTCTATCTTTTTCTCTAAAATCTTCTTTCCTGTCTCAATCGCCTGCTCATGTCCAAGAGCAGTAAGTTCTATATCTGTTGCGCCGCAAATTTTATTTTCCACGTTCCACACGGTCTGTCCATGGCGCACGAAATAAACACTCTTCATGTTGTTCCCTTCTTTTCTCATATTCTCTTATTCATTTAAGCACACAAAGTTGACATTTTCAAGACGTTTTCAGTTATTTTCCTCCCGTGCTAACAATTTTTTATACGTCAAATCCATCCCCAGTGCGCCAAGCGGTGCGGTTATTAAAATCGCCAAAACCGCCACCGATAAAATCATCTTTCCACAGCCTAATCCTGCAGCAAGCGGCACCGAACCAATCGCCGCCTGAACCGTCGCTTTTGGCAAATATGAAATGGCACAAAACAGTCTTTCTTTCCATGACAGCCCAGTACCCAAAACGCAAACAAACACACCTGCCATACGAAATATCAGTGAAAGGAAAATTACCAGCACAGCAAATCCACCGGCAGCCGCCGTGTAGCGTAAATCGACCGCTGCTCCAACTAACACAAATAAAATAACTTCTGCCGCAATCCACAGTTTTCCAAATTTCTCCGACAGCCGCTTAGATACCGCAGGAATACATTTTGCCTTAAGCACACACGCCATACTGACAACTGCTAAAAGTCCTGACACAGCAACTTTTCCATCAAGCCATCCCTCCACTGCTGTCAGAAGAAACGATACACCAAGTACGAGAATAACTTTTGTACTATTTCTCACGTAATTTTGATGTTTATATGCCGTTTCAAAAAAACGATACAAAACATAGCCAATTACCGCTCCCAAAAGGATTCCAAGAAAAATCGAAACCGGTACATTTACAAACCTTAACAAACTTACTTTTGCCCCCTGCGCCATTCCCAAAAAGGTTGTAAACAAAACAATGACAAAAATATCATCACACGATGCCCCCGCCATAATCATCTGCGGAATGGACTGTTTTGTTCCATACTTTTCTTCCATCAGCTGCACCATGCGGGGTACAACAACCGCCGGTGAAACCGCAGCAAGCACTGCCCCCATCACCGCAGCATCAACCCGTGAAATTTCCAAAAAGATAGGTGCAAACAGTACATATCCAACAATCTCAAATGATGCCGGCACAAAAGCCAGTAAAACTGCCGGTCTTCCCACCTTTTTTAAGTCGTTTAAATTTAACGATAAGCCTGCCTTAAGCAAAATGATAATCAATGCCATCTTGCGGAGTTCTGCAGAAATTGACAAAATAGATGAATCCAGAAAATCCAGCACATATGGCCCAAGCACCATTCCGGTCACAAGCATTCCAATAATGCGCGGAAGTTTTAATTTCTGGCATATCGCCGCCATACAAAGTCCTACTAAAAAAATCAGTGCTAATGATGTCAACATATTTTTTTCCTCCTTGATTAGGTTTGTTCTCTATTTTTTCAGTTTCCGTAATTTGTGTTCCGATTGGTTGCCCTTTGTGTGCCGCTTTCGCTTAACAAATACGCAGGGGTATCGGCAGGTACAAAACACCTGCCAGATACCCGCGTATTAGTAGCACACAAAAACCAAACAATCGGAACACAAATTACTGGAATCTTGAAAAGCCTCACCAAAACGCCATGAGGTGTTAGTTATTAAAAAACTTAGTTTTAAATGATTCATATACCACAAATAAAATATTCTTTTCTAATTTTATTTGATTCCAAAGAAACTGACATTCAAGCGCGCTAAATATTTTTGGAGTTCAGACAAATTATTAAAAAAATTGTATTGCAGGCGCTACAAACACGCGGGTATCCGGCAGGTGTTTTTGACCTGCCGATACCCCTGCGCGTTTGTCAAGCGAGAGCGGCGCATAAAATACAATTTTTTAATAATCTGCTGAAACCAAAAATCCCCCTACCCCATTTTCATTATTACTCTTTGTGACAAAATCTGCGGCTTTCAAAACCTCCGGCTCTGCATTTGCCATGGCGACACCAATTCCTGCCATTTTTATCATGTCCAAATCATTGCCGCTGTCGCCAAACACCATCATTTCTTCTGGAGCAATTCCAAGTTTTTTCCCCAGATACAAAAGACCACTTGCTTTCGAAACGCCCTTTTTGGTAACCTCAATATTTTTCATACCACCGGATACAGCATTCACATCCGGATATTTTTTAAGAACCTCCCAGACCGCATCATAATCAATGCGGTGACCGTCCTCATCATAAGCAAAGTTAATTGTCAGTTTCTCAACATCTTCACCTCGCTCACGCAAGTAGTCCACCTGGCTTTCTACCACCTGCCGTGACGACAAAATATAATCACGGATTTCTTTCGTCAAACGCATTCTTGGCAAAAGGTCACGTTTTCTCTTTGTCATAAGCGCACCGCCCTTTAAAAAGGTATCTGCCATCACATCGTAAGCCTCCACTTCGGCAAGCATTGGCAGATAGGCAGATAGTGGAATTGCATCCTCATAAAGACAAGTTTTTGAATCCCTTTCATAAATACCGGCACCATTTGTCGTAAGCACATAACGAACTCCGTCTAACCGGTAGATTTCATCCGAAATACCACAAAATGGCCGCCCGGTCGCCGGCACAATTTCAATACCGGCACGGGCCGCCTGTTCAAGAGCTTCTTTTGTTTCTTTTAAAATCTTTTTCTCATCATTTAAGACAGTTCCATCCATATCAAAAGCAATCAAGCGAATCATATATCATTCTCCTTTGTGAGCCTAATTGTAAGGAAAATGGTACCATACTACGCATTAAATTGCAAATTTCAATTTTTTCTTATCAAATAGAAAAGAAGGATTTTGACATTCTTTCAAAAGTTTGTCAAAATCCTTCTTCATTTGGAATCAAATCAAGCTATTTTTTTAGTATCACTGCTTTAATGATAAATCCAGCACTATCACATGCATTTCCAAATATTTTAAATTGATATAAATCTTTTGTCTTGTCTAACGGTATCTCCACCTCGTGAGCATCCGGTGCAAATGCGCCACTCACAGTTGCCCATTTAATATTTACATCCGTTGACTTGTTATCTGTGTAACGAGACGCGTAACCAAAGCTGTCCTGCTCAGTCAGACGATCGTATTTAATAATGATAGATGAAAACTTCGTATCGGACAAATCCCCTGGCATATTTAGGAATGCATCCGGATATGCACCATCATATGTTATGGTAGCCGTCTTGGCATTCGTGTCTACAGACACCTCCGTGCCATTTCCCTTTACAACCGTTTCTTCAGTCAATGGAAGTGTATATTCTGTTTCATCCGCATTCCATCCGTAAGTTACATCAATTGGTGCTGTGGTAGGAAGTGCTGTCGGTTTTGGTGTCGCTGTCGGTGCAGTTGCCCCTGCCTCGCGTTTTAACACAACCGCCTTAATAATTAATTTGGCATCTTTTAAATTCTCAGCTGCAAAAATCTTTATTTTCGCAAATTTCTTTGTGAAATCTAATGTAAATGTCTTTGTTGTCTCACCTGATGCAAATGGACTTGAACCCGGCCATACGATTCCCTCATCACCTTTCGATGTTGCATATCGAATCGCTGCACCAAAATCAGCATCTGTGGCCTGATTCTCATAGGTTATCTCTACTGTCTGGAATTGATTATCCGTAATTTCTGCCGGCAAGTTTACCCAAACACCTGGATACTGACCATTATATACCAGAGAAGCTGTTCCATTATATTGGTCTACTTCTGCTACTGCACCGCCTTCTGCAACAATATTTTCCTCTGTAATCGGAACAGCGTATTCCGTTTTATCCGCATTCCATCCTACTTTTACATTTGGATTCATTGTTGGAACTGGTTCTACCGTTGGTCTTGCAGAAAGGTCCGGAAGTTCTGGATTTGTTTTTTCTGAAAATGCCCAAGAAGCCACATTATAGCCTGTTCCTCGGAACACAAAATACACATCATGAACACCTTTCACTTCACGATCAACATTTGCCGTGCTGAATGCATACAAGCCCTTGGTATCTCCCAATGTAATGGTTGCAATTCTGTTTTTTGCAGCTGTAGGAGCATCCAAATATACCTCAATCTGGCCTTCTCCTGATGTTGCTGCAATTTCTGCGCTAATTGTTTTCAATCCATTGGTTCCAAAATCAACGCCACTAATCTTAGTCCAGTCACCGGTATCAATCTGATCTAGTACCATCGGTGATCCATTATATGATTTTACAACAGTACGATCATCTCGCAAAGATTTCACTCCTGCACTCTTCGCACTTGTTGTTGCATTAATATATTTAACCGTGCCATCCGCATTCTTATATGGATTCACATTTTCAATCTGTTTTGCACCCTCATAGGAAGGCTCAATCGTAATCTTATCATTCTTTGTATCAATATCAATTTCATTTACATGTAAATTTCGATATTGTTTGCTATCACGATATAATGTATTACTAAGCACAGTTGAATGATAAAAGATGTAATTATGTCCTTTGAAATTCTGCATATGATGATGATTGTTATAAGTCTCACCATACAATTTACTTGGATTATCTAAAATAGTACCAAGATAATTATGTTCTACATTTTCTTCATCCGTAAACTTGGTTTTTCCAATTTTATCTGGGAAAAAGCAGATATTCATAGGGTCTGAAGATACGTATGCCGCAATCTGAACGGCTCCAACATATGGCGTATCTTCTTTTACATCCCAGTTCGTACAGTAGGAATAAATGTATTTACCGTCAATCTGGTTAATTTCTCCATCTTCAAAGAAGCAGAATGTATCCAAGGTCTTTGGTATACCATCCGGAGAAACAATTCCTGTGCCTTTTTCAAATTTTAATTTGCACACACGACCGGTCTGAACATATTTTTCTTCGTCATTTCCACCACCAAAATAAATATATGCATTCCCCTTGTCATCTGCAAGAACTGCCGGGTCAAAACACCATTTTACTCCCTCGCATCCTTCTGACTTTGAGGTAAACATTTTCTGTCCTAAATCATCATGCCATGGGCCAACCGGTGAATCACCACGAACATATCCTATTCCTCCGCCATCGGTATAAAAGATATAATATTCATCCTCACCATCTCCATCGCCATCGATTTTGAGAGCTGATGGAGCCCATGCCTTTGTTGTCCAGCCATTCTTTTCCTTTTTCTTAGCAGAAGCTGTACTTGGCAAATTATTCAAATTCGTATTATCCATCGTCCCTTCATCGGTCCAGTTCACCATATCAGAAGTAGAAAGGATACTGAGTGAATTATTGGAATAAGAGTTTGCAGCCAATTTACCGTCCGCATAATCAAATCCTTCATTTGTTCCGTATACATAAAGTTTTCCATCGTTATCCGAATTATCTAATGCAGTCGGATCAGCAATAAAATCATAATTGGTAAGCATGCTGTTAATATCATGTACCTTACCGTCTTCTGTTGTATACTGTAAAGGTGCAGTCAATTTAATATTATCTGCATTCCATTTATTATCTGCAATTTGGCTTGCAAAAATATTATCTCCATAATTGTTATACACTTTGGCCCCTGCTTCTTCCAATGACATCTGCTTACCATCTTTATAAGCAACAATCTTCTTATTATCTTTATCATAGCCTAACGTATAGTCATCAAAGAAACTGTAGTTGCTCTTACTCTCTACTGCAGGTGTTGCGCTTACGACACTTTGCGTCGGCACTGCAGTTGGCTGACCGGAAGGAGAAACCGGTTTCTTAGTTGGAGCAGTCGGCTGCTTGGTTGCAATTTTGTTTGCCGTATTTTTCGTAACCTTCACTTTACATTTCATCGTTTTCTTTTTCTTCCCAACCTTATAAATGGCACGCAACGTAGCGGCACCTTTTTTTGCGCCCTTAATTACAGCATACGCCTTTTTTCCCTTTTTCTTTGATTTTACAATCTTAACCACTTTCTTATTTGATGTCTTCCATGTTACTTTGGCACCTTTTTTTGCGTTTTTGATTGAAATCTTTTTCGTTTTGCCAACTTGTATGCTGACCTTTGTCTTGCTTAATTTGACTTTTTTAGCCGCTGCTTCTGATGTAGGCGCAACACCTCCCGGAATCACAACGGAAAGTGCCATCAATACGGCTAATGTTTTTTTCCTAGTCCTTGTCATAGTTATCCTCCTCCATATAATATTTTGAATATATCCATATTATACAACATAGCATATTCAAAATCACTGCATTATGCGGATAAACAATTGACATATCTAGCATTTTATGCATGTAATAGTTTCATAACATCTTTCATGATCAGCTCTTTGGTTAAATGATTTTCTTTCAAATCCGAGAGCAGTTTTTCATCCAGACCAGATGCAAAACGTGGATTAATCAATGTGACTTTTTTGCCGGTTTCTTTTTCAATACTTCGTGCAGCCTCTTCACCCAGCTGGAAGAAATCGCCCAAAGCAAGAACCGCAACTTCTTCTCCTTTTTCACATACCTGATACTCATTCAATGGATCATAGGATGAAGCCACCGGATATTTAGCCGGATGAACACCATTTCCCGGCATGCTGATTACAACCGGATATTTATCCTGCTCCACACTCCAATCAAGCATTGCTAAATATTCCTCCTTACACGTTGGTGCAAGATAAACAAGGTTTGGAATATTACTAAGCATAGATATCGTGTAAAATCCAAGATGTGTCACATCATTCAGCCCAAGTACAGACGAATAATTCAAAATTGTAGTAACCGGACTTTGATTGATACATACATCCTGTGAAAACTGGTCATACGTTCTCTGGATAAAAGTTGCGTTGGTACCAAAGATTGGTTTTCCGCTTTCTCACGATTTTCTTTTGGAAAACCAACATTACTTGGAACTGCCGCAGTCACAAATACAACCGATTTATCTTTTTTCATTTTATTTAAAAGAAGTTCACCGGTTAACACACTGTAATCTTCTCCTTCAAAATTCTGCAATGGCTTTCCGGTCGTGCGGTCAAACGGCATACACCAGTGCCAAGCTTCTTTATTCTCCTCTGCCGGCTCATACCCTTCTACACTTCAAAATCCATGCACGCTCTCGTCGCCGTATATGGTCTTACCTTACCATCAGCTACTGCTACATGTTTTGGATGCGTGCTGTAATTTTTCAACGCTTTTGCACTTTCAAAAGTTGAATCCAGCATAACATCTACCGTAGAGCTTGGCAGACAATCCGTACGAACAGAAATCTCCAAAAGTCCCGGTATCTGTCCTGAAAGTCCCTCTAAGCCTTCCTTAATTCCCTGCTTAATTGTCTCCTTTTGCTCTCCTGAAAGTTCTTCTTTCAAGGTCCATAAAATAATGTGTTTTACCATAATAAAATCCTCCAGTTCATTTAATTAATATATTTGTAATCTTGTTTTTCACCTAATACTGTCATTTGATGTATTGCTATCTTATTTAGCTTCATTAATCTTTGGTTTTGTGGGACCTTATCTTCTATCAGCACCGCATTAATATTTTCCATATTAGACAAACAAATCAATTCATTAATAGATGCATAATCTCTAATATTACCTTTTAAATTCGGGTTATTATCTCTCCACTGCTTTGCTGTCATTCCAAACAATGCAACATTAAGCACATCAGCCTCAGAAGCATAAATAACTGATACTTGCTTACTTGTTAACTCCTTTGGAATAAGATTTTCTTTTATTGCATCCGTATGAATATGATAATTTACTTTTGCGAGTTCTCTTTTTGCATTCCACCCCAGTTTCTCATTTTCTTTTTCTTTAAGCCTCTCAAATTCTTTTATTAAATAAATTTTAAATTCTGGACTTATCCACATACCAAATTCAAATGCAATGTCTTTATACGCATAAGTACCACCATATCTTCCTGCTTTTGCAAATATTCCAATAGCATTTGTTTTCTCCGTCCATTCTTTCACGCTGATTTTATAACTATTTAAACCAGCATTACTTCTAATAATGGCAAATTCGCCATAATTAAAGCATGGATTATGTATTTGTTCCCAAATTCCCAAAAATTCTACTGTATTACGATTTCTTAACCAATCAGAAATAAAAAAATTCCCATCCTTGGCCTTTACCATATCCGTCAAGGATATATAATCTTTATTATCACGTGTCAATATTGATACTTCAGTGCCCTGTACTTCTACACTTTTCCCCATCTAGTTTCTCCTTTACACTTAACTTTTATACTGCTTCAGCAACTGTCCAAGTTTTTCCGAAACATCTTCCGCAATCTTATATTGTTTTCCATCAATCACAAGATTTTTTCCAATGGTAAACCCTAATTTTGTTCCATCATTAAATTGCAATTCAAGTGAAATTCCACCAACAAACTTCTCACTGCTGCTATTTGTAATTTCCTGAATATCCATTGCCGCTAACAACTGATAAATTTCATAAATTCCCTTTGGCGAAATGACCTCTTGTTTCACCACAAGTCTCTGAATTTTACTGAGCTTTTGATAGACGGTCTTAGTAAATACAGCATTGTTCTCTTTCATATTAATCGCCTTTACCGGTGCTTTCACTGTCACCTTGCATTTGTATTGTTTTTTCTTATATTTTGCATAAACAACTACACTGCCTGTTTTCTTTGCGGTCACTTTTCCCTTTTTGTTAACCGTTGCTTTTTTCTTATTTTTTGAATACCACTTTACAGCCCCTGCCTTTTTGTTTAACAGTTTAAGTTGTACAGTTGCCCCCTGCAAAAGAGAAACCTTTGTTAGATTCAACTTAACTTTTTTCGTTTTTGCTTTCGGAGCAACAGGAATCTGCGCCAGACATAACGCAAATAATAAAACAACAGCTACCCTCTTTTTCATCTTCATCATAATATTTACCTCCCATAAAAAATTTAGTGATTTAATTTTACCATATTATCCCTATTATGCGCAATAGCCATTTTATTTTTTACACATGTTGTTCTATAAAAAATATCAACCAAACTGTCCGCTGACATATGCTTTTGTTTTCTCCCTCTGTGGATTTTCAAAAATCTGCTCTGTCTTACCATACTCAATCAAATCACCCATGAAAAAGAATGCTGTTTTATCTGCCACACGCGCAGCCTGCTGCATATTATGAGTGACAATAATTACTGTGTAATTCTTTTTCAATTCTATCATAAGTTCCTCTGTTTTCTGTGTTGAAATCGGATCAAGCGCACTCGTTGCCTCATCCATCAGAATAATCTCCGGCTCCAGTGCAATCGCACGTGCAATACAAAGTCTTTGCTGCTGTCCGCCGGATAATCCTAAAGCACTCTTTTTCAAGCGGTCTTTTACTTCATCCCAGAGAGCGGCTTTTCTCAAACTGGTCTCTACAATTTCATCCAGTTTTTTGCGTCCGTGCACTCCGTGGTATTTTGGCGCATAAGCAATATTATCATAAATGCTTGCCGGAAACGGGTTTTCTTTTTGGAACACCATACCGACTTTTTTTCGCAATGCAGCAGCGTCTACTTTAGGTTCTTGCATAACTATGGTCATGACCGGTCAGGCAGACATCAATATCACACTTATCCATAAGCGGTGCAAAAATTGTTCGCAAATTTGCTCCATCAAAATCGGAGTGTGGCTGTCCGGAACCATAAATATCATGGTGGAAGGCTACCACTTTCCATTTCGCATTTGGTGCGCTTTTAATTGCCTTTTCCATCAGTTTGCTGTGCTCTGCCGCATTACGGTTATTACTATTCAAAACAATGTATAGTACACCGCCATAGCTGAAGTAGTAATCACTTCCGGAGTTCGTTGCTCCCAAATTATCCTCTGTATTGGGGTTGTTATAATGATACTTGTAATCCGTTCCTTTGCTCTCATGGTTTCCGATGGAAGAAGCAAGCGGCAGATTACGAAGTACCGACGGATATAAGAAACCGGCATACTCGCTCTCTCTTACATTCTTTGTATCTGCTTCATCTGCTGCAGCATAATCAATCTGGTCACCTACCAGCCAAATTTTGTAAGAAGAAAAATCTTTTGTCTGATATTTTTCAGCCTTACTCCATGTCGTTCCATCATTGGAATAGCTGTAGTAATAAGTAGTGTTTTTCTCCAATGCGCCTTTTATGGATACTTTGTTGGAAGCTTTGTAAGTCTCCACACTATTGGAACGGTTAATATCGGTAACTGTGCCGTCATATACTTTGGCGTCGGATAAGTCTTCTTTCTTTCCTAATTTTACTTTTGCTAATCCTTTTGTTTTGGAATACCAGCAAAAATTCAAATCTTTCTCAGTTGCGCCCAGTGTCAATACAATTTTACCGGAATCAATGCTGCCAACGCAAAAAAAGTACATAAAAAAGCCCCTAAACTGCCTAAAAATTCTTTTTCAGGGCAATCCGAGGCTTTCCTTTTGTAAAATCCTTTAATTTAACTTTGCAAGTATTTTCTTAAATTGAATCGTAAACAAAATAGCAGTAAAGGTAACGGCAAACACGTCCGCAACCGGTTCTGCCAGATACACGGCAAAGGTCTGATCCACAAAAAGCTGCGGCAGAATATAAATGAGTGGAATTAACAAAACAAATTTTCTCAACACCGCTACAATAATTGAACAAACAGCACTTCCAATTGAGACAAATGTCATCTGGCAGGCAATCTGGATACCGAAAATAAACAGTGCCCCACAGTATACACGTAATGCTTGGGAAGTAAAATCAAGCAAGGTGGCATCGCTTGTAAACATGCCCACAAAAAGACGCGGGATGACTAAAATAAATGCCCACAAAACAACAGAGTATATCAAACTAATTGTTAGCAGCAAACGAAAACTTTTTTTCACACGCTCACGATTTTTCGCTCCGTAATTATAACTGGTAATCGGCTGCGCCCCTTGACCAAGCCCTTGCAGCGGAAGCATCGCAAACTGCATCACACTTGTTAAAATTGTCATCGCACCGACCGCCAAATCCCCTCCGTAAGCAAGTAACGACGAATTAAAACAGACCGAAATGACACTCTCACTTGCCTGCATGATAAACGCAGAAAGTCCCAATGCAAGACACGGAAGCACCAAACCAAAATCCACTCGAAGATTTTTTCTTTTGAGGCGGAGAATCGTTTTCTCACCACATAGAAAATGAATTACCCACACACAAGAAATTCCCTGCGATAAAATAGTAGCAAGTGCAGCTCCTCTTACTCCCATATGAAACCCATAAATAAAAACAGGATCCAATATAATATTAGCCACTGCACCTATCATTACCGTAAACATACCAGTCTTTGCAAATCCCTGTGCCGTAATAAATGCATTCATTCCCAAGGTCAGCTGTACAAAAAGTGTGCCAATTGCATACAAACTCATATATGAATTTGCATACGAAATTGTATTTTCACTTGCTCCAAAAGCAAGAAGCAAATCTTTATTCCAAACCAGAATAACTACCGTCAAAATAAGAGAAATCACTACCTGCACCGTAACGCAGCCGCCAAGAATCTTCTCTGCCGACTCATGCTCTCCCTTTCCCATCGCAATCGAAGCACGCGGTGCACCACCGGAACTGATTAACGCTGCAAACGCTGACACAATCATAATCAATGGCATGCACACACCAACCCCGGTCAGTGCAAGGCTTCCGTCTCCCGGCATATGTCCAATATAAATGCGGTCAACAATGTTATAGAGCATATTCACAAGCTGTGCAATAACCGTTGGCACTGCCAGTTTAAAAAGCAGTTTTCCCACCGGCTCCGTTCCAAGAAAAGTTTTGTCCTGTTTCATATTGTTATATTTCCTTCTTTCTATCTTTTTGGTAATAGAACTAATTGTAGACAAAAAATGGGTGACATGCAAGATATTTTTTAGTTTCCGTAATTTAAGTAGAAAAGCTTTGCGTCTCGCGGGTGCTCCCGCTCGTTGAGTGCGTAGCGGTATGGGCACTGAAACTACCAGTGCTCCATACCGACGTACTCAAAACCCGCGAGTCACAAAGTTTTTCTACTTAAATTACTGGAATCCTAATAAATAACAGTAAACATTCAACACAAAATTTTTACTCCTTAATGTTGTTCTCCGTTGTTTTATACATACCAAGCTCCATTTTTAGTACGATACAATGCATTTGTTTTGGGGGACTCTATTTGAATTCCAGTAATGGAGCAGAATAATTTCGTGTCTCGTAGGTTTTGAGTACGTCAGTAGGTGGCACTGGTAGTTTCAGTGCCCCTACTGCTACGTCCTCAACTAGTGAAAACGCCTGCGAGGCACGAAACTATTCTGCCCTATTACGGAACCAAAAGACCCTATCTAACACCTACCTGAAATTGTTTTGACATAATTATTTTTTACACTAAATCTATCATTACATAAAAAGGAGTACACGCATGAAAAGAAAAGCACTTTGGATAAGCATCATTGGTATTCTTTTAATCGGTTTTGTCTGCCTATTCTGCTATCGGCATTATATAAGACAAAAACAAATCGAGCAAAAAAAACATACCGGTTTAGTCAGTGAAGATTTTCCGGTTCAGGATATCAAACACCAAAGCAAAAATATTTATGAGGATGCTTACCAGACAGAAGCAGACAACCAGCTTCAAAATATGAGAAACAATAATTCCTACACAATCGAAGATCCACTTGTTGTCTGGAATCCATATGGAACAAATACCGGTTCCTTTTATTATTACGGAGTATCGGAACAAGATAGTTATGTCGTCTGTGAAGTGACCTGTAACAATGGCAGCGTGATAAAACACCGCTTGAAAAATGATTCCGATTCCGGCGTAACAAAAACACATGAATACTTAATTACAGGACTGGCACCGGGACTTGAAAATCATTTTTCCCTTGCTTTTTATGACGCAGGAAACAATTTGATTCATACCTATCAATATACTGTTACACTTAAAAAGGATAAACAGATTCCTGCCATTACCAAAGTGGAAAAGGGGAATAGCAAATCTTCTTTGACCGATGGACTTTTTGCCGTTTTGGGACATGATAAATCTAAGGCAAAAAATATTTATTATTATGACAATAACGGTATCTGCCGGGGAAAGACACCATTGAATGACTACCGCACCGACCGTATTTTAACGATTGATGGTAAACTTGTCTACTCCTACAGCCTCACAGACATTGCATTTGTCAACCGACTGGGAAAAGTCGAAAAGACACTTTCTCTTGGCAAATACGAACTTCATCATGACTTTATGTACGATGAAAAACGAAATGAGCTTTTATGTCTTGTCAACGATACCGACAAAGACACAATTGAAGATGTTTTGATTTCTGTCAATATTGAAACCGGAAAAATAAAAAAACTGGTCGATTTTGAGAAAATGATGAAGTCCATGAGAAAGCGCTCCGTACAACGCAAAGGCGGAAAAAATACATATGGCGGAACCGAGCTTGACTGGCTTCATTTGAATTCTCTGGATATGATTAATGATAAAGATGCCGTATTCAGCAGCCGGGAAGAAAGCGTAATTATTAAAATCAATAATATTTACGAGAATCCTTCCATTGACTACTTAATCCACAGCGGCTCTCTTTATAAAGGAACCAAATATGAAAAACTGCTATTAAGACAAAAAGGGAACTTTGTCGGACATGCCGGTCAGCACACGATTACAGTAGAACACGATGCTTCACTGCCAAACGGACAATATTATTTGTTTATGTACAATAATAACTTTGGCAGTGCCAAAACACTCCCTCAATTTGACTGGAGCCTCTATCCGGGCGTCGGCACTTACCGCAAAGGAACTGCCTCCTATTTTTGCAAATATTTAGTCGATGAAAACAAAAAAACATACGAATTGGTTCAGCAGTTTTCCGTTCCGTACTCCAGTGTAGTCAGCGGAGTGAATTATATTGGAAATAACGTCACATTCAGCAGCGGCATGGATCACACTTATGGCGAATACGATAAACAAGGAAACATGATTTGTACATATACTTATGCCGCAAAACGATACGCTTACCGCGTAATAAAATATGATTTTACTGATGTATACTATGAAAAGGAGACCATCCAATGAAACAAAAAAAAATACTGGTAAGTATGTTTTTCCTTCTGTTTTGCGGCACTCTCGTTTGTGCCACAAAATCTCAGGCAAAAATACTTACTATCAAACACAGTACGAAAAACGTTTATACGACCAAATACCAAAGAGAAGCAACTTCTTATCTGACCAAATGGAAAAAGGGGAAAAGAACTTTGGATGCCCCTCTGTTAGTAAAAAATCCATATGGCACACTGAGTACCTCTATTTACTTTTATGCGGTTTCTACAGAACCACTTTACGCCAAGTACACCATTACAGCCAAAGGTGCGGAAACGATTTCCGGCACTTTAGCAGGCGGATCGAAAGCAAATGTGCGCCTAACTCACGAATATCTAATTCCGGGACTCGCTGCCGGCAGAAAAAATACAGTAGAAATTAATTTCTACAATGCAGCAAATGAACGGAAAAAGACTGTTCGCTTTTCAACGACACCAAAAAAGGAAAAAGCGATTCCGAAAATCAAAAAAGTGAAAAACGGAAAAAGCAAGACTGCCGTCTCGCTCGGCTTCTATGCCATGTTTGGACACGATAAATCAGATGCCACCAACATTTACTATTACGATAACAACGGTGCAAGCCGCGGCTTGACACCACTGAATGGCTACCGCACCGACCGAATTCTCACCGTAGACGGCAACTGGATTTTCTCCTATGATATTGACAAACTTGCCGTCATGAACCGCTTAGGGCATATCGTGAGACAAATCTCTCTCAAAGGTTACGAACTCCACCACGATTTTATGTATGATGCGGCTCATAAAAAATTACTGTGTCTTGTAAATGATAAGAAGAAAAAAACAATTGAAGACGTTGTTATTTCTGTTGATATTAAAACTAAAAAAACAAAAAAATTAGTTGATTTTGCAAAACTTATGTCGGCTTCCAGAAAAAAACATGTTCAGCGAAAAGGTGGTAAAAACACCTACGGAGGAACTGAACTTGACTGGCTCCATTTAAATTCCTTAGATTTAATTAATGATGGAGAACTAATTGTGAGCAGCCGGGAAGAAAGTTCTTTGGTAAAGGTCAGCAATATTTACAAAAAGCCGAAAATCAAGTACCTCATCCACTCCGGCTCCCTCTACAAAAAGACATCGCTTGCAAAGTATCTTCTCAAGCGGACCGGTGTCAAATTTGTCGGACATGCCGGTCAGCATACGATTACTGTAGAAAAAGATGATACCCTCCCAAATGGGCAGTATTACCTCTACCTGTACAACAACAATTTCGGCAGTGCAAAAACACTTCCAAAATTCAGTTGGAAAAGTTATAAAGGCGTCGGCTCCTACAAAAAAGGAAAGGCTTCTTATTACTACAAATATCTGGTGGATGAGAAGAAAAAGACCTACCGGCTTGTAAAAAAATTTGCTGTTCCTTATTCCAGTGTTGTCAGCAGTGTCCAGCATTTTGATGAAAACATCACATTCAGCAGCGGCATGAACCACACCTACGGCGAGTATGACAAAAATGGAAAAATGATTCGCACCTTCACTTACCAGTCCAAACGTTACGCCTACCGCGTAATGAAATATAAATACGATATTTTCTAATACCCTCAAAAAACTGCCGATTCTTAGAATCCTTGTTCTTAGAACCGGCAGTTTCTTTTCCTCTTACCTTACTTACATGGCAAGCCCATCCTGTAATTGCTTTGCCAAGGTACGGATACGTGCTACCATCTTGTCAATTTCTGCAATTCCGGCAGCGTTTCCAGCACAAAGCCAAGCCACTGTCCAATCGATACACCGATACACCAGCCACCGACAAAACCGTAATCCAAATATTTCCTGTTAAGCGTCAAAAAAACGTGGTTATAACAACATATTTCTCAAATAATTTTTTTTATAATAAGCTCACAATAACAAATCAAAGGAGCGAAAACGCATGACAAATTCAATGTTTTGTTTTCAATGTGAACAGACCGCAGGATGTGCCGGATGCACCGGTTGTGCAGGCGTATGTGGTAAAACTGCCGAAACCGCCAATCTTCAGGATGAATTAACCGGAGCACTGATTGGCTTGGCACGTGCCTGCGAAAACAATAAAAAAACGGAAAATACGGATCAGATTATTATAGAAGGTCTTTTTACAACCATTACAAATGTAAACTTTAACGATGATACGCTGCGCGAAATGATTCAGCGGGTAAATGAAGAAAAACACATCATTGTACCGGATTGCAGCGTATGCAAAAATCCATGTGGAAACACCGACAATTATGACATGAAACGAATTTGGGAAGCAGATGAAGATATCCGCTCATTAAAATCCCTTATCCTTTTTGGCATCCGTGGCATGTCAGCCTATGCATACCACGCAAAAATGCTTGGCTATACAGATGAAACCGTCAATCAGTTCTTTTATAAAGCACTTTGTGTAATTAGCTATGATTTTGATATGGAGCATCTTCTCCCGGTTGTTATGGAAACGGGTGAGGTAAACCTCGCATGTATGGCACTGTTAGACCGTGCGAACACAACCTCGTATGGCACTCCGGTTCCGACAAAGGTTTCTCTGACTGTTGAAAAAGGACCTTTTATCGTTGTAAGCGGTCACGATTTGAAAGATTTGGAATTGCTTCTTAAACAAACGGAAGGAAAAGGAATTAACATCTATACCCACGGAGAAATGCTCCCTGCCCACGCTTATCCGGAATTAAAAAAATATCCTCATTTGAAAGGAAATTTTGGAACAGCATGGCAGAACCAGCAAAAAGAATTTGACAATGTTCCGGCAGCCTTTTTATTTACAACCAACTGCCTAATGCCTGTGAAACCTGGTTACGCTGACCGCGTTTTCACAACCGAAGTCGTTTCTTACCCAAATGTCACACACATTGGTGAAGACAAAGATTTTACACCGGTTATCGAAAAAGCACTGGCACTTGGCGGCTATTCAAAAGACAAAGAAAATACCGGAATTAATGGCGGCCACTATGTCATGACCGGATTCGGACACGGAACCGTCCTTGGTGTTGCAGACCAGGTGATTGATGCTGTAAAAAACGGCGACATCCGACACTTTTTCTTAGTCGGTGGATGTGACGGTGCAAGACCGGGAAGAAATTATTATACCGAATTTGTAAAACAGACACCAAAAGACACCGTTATTTTGACACTTGCCTGTGGAAAATACCGTTTCAATGACTTAGACCTTGGTGAAATTGGCGGACTTCCCCGCATCATGGACATGGGACAATGCAACGATGCCTACTCTGCCATTCAGGTTGCTATCGCACTAGCAAAGGCATTCGACTGTGATGTCAATGAACTTCCTTTGTCGATGGTTCTGTCCTGGTACGAGCAAAAAGCTGTCTGCATTCTGCTGACCCTGTTACACCTTGGTATCAAAAATATTTATCTGGGACCAACACTGCCAGCCTTCCTCTCAAAAAATGTGCTGCAATATCTGATTGATGAGTATCACATTTCCAAAGTATCAACCCCGGAGGAAGACTTAAAACAGATTCTTTCATAATCACTTAGTGTGAATTTTTTATCTGAATCTGACACATTTTCATGGACGCCAGCGCGTTTTCGTGGGACTCTTTTGTCACTCCCGCGCAGCACGCTGCGTCCACGGAAATAACAGTTTCCGGAAATACAGTTTTTAATCCCATTGCATTTGAAATTACACAGATATCCGTACATAACCCAATCAATTCGATTTCATCACCAAAAAACAATTCCGGTTGTGCCAAAACCGCCTGCGACCAATCATATCCAAATGTATTTTTATCAAACACCATATCGTCCTCACTAAAACCAATTTCATCTGAAATCTGCCACCCAAAAGTTCCTTCGATACAATGCTTCACCGGCAGATTTTTTCCCTCCTGCGTATCCAGATAATCCTCTCCATGCGTATCACGGGTGAAAAAAACCGGATTCCCTGCCTCCCGGTATTCTTTAATTTTATCCTTTACAAATGGCACAATTGCCTCCGCCTCTTTTGTTCCCAGCGCTCCATTAATAAAATCATTCTGCATGTCAATCACAAGTAATGTCTTCATTTGAACTCCTTTCCAGCCAGTCGGCCTCAATATTTACAATTTGGTGCATTGGTATGACCGTATGGTCGTTAAAAACCAATTCGCGTTTATATTCATCCATTTTCTTTACCACACCGGCATAACTTTCATATCTCCCGCCTGCCTTCTTCTCATCCGGCAGAAAATATGTGATCGTCACCTCCGGATTTTCACTCATTTTGGCTTTTATCTGCATAAAAATCCAATCAAGCCGCTCCATCACATCTTCACCAAGTGCTGCTTTTTCATCCGTCAAACGAGCCGTCTCGAAAATTGCCTCCTCATGTCCGGTCAGTGCCGCAAATGAGGAAAACTGCGCCGCCCGGTCTCTTCTTGCCATGCGCGGATGATTTTTGGAATTGGGATGCGGCATAAAAAGAATGTCATCGTATTTATGACTAATTTCATTATTCAGCATTTCCTGACCTCCTTTTTCTGATCCGATTATGCCTTGTGTCCGCCAATCTGTGAATTTCTATCTTTGGCAGTTGCACCTTCTTCCAGATTCATTCCTTTTAAAATTGCATTTTTCCCAAACTTTTTCTTAATATCAAGCATCGCACGCTGGATTCGTTTTTCTTTTTCAAGAGCAGCCTCTTCTTTCTCGCGCTCCCGTTTTACTTCTTCATAATCCGTAAAAAGCTGTAACTGCTCATAGTTTTCTTTCTCCTGCACCAAATCCTCACTCACCAGCTTATTCGCTGTAATGGTAATCCGACGAACCAATAACTTTTTATCTACAATCCGGTCATATAATTCCATTACTGCATCCATAATTATAGCAGTGGATGATGTCTGCCTTTTTAAATTCGTTGTCCCGTGTGCATGTTTTGGCACCTTTCTTCCATAACGGTCCGTTGTCACAACTCCTTTGTAGCTTCGATTTCTTGATGGGTCTGTCAAGTTTACAATATCATACCCTATCGTGAGTACAATCTGATCTGTAACAAGTCTTTTGTCGACCAAATCAAGCACCATCAAATCCGTCATTTCCTTTACCACCAGTTTCGCTTTATCAAAATCATAGGGACACTGCAAAACCTGACCGGAACTCACACTGTTCGTCTCCGGCTTATACGCCTTAACATCCTGAATTGTGCACGGCTCATACCCCCATGCATGGTCAATCAAAAGTTCCGCATTCACACCAAACAACTGGTACAAAAGTTCTTCATTGTATAGCTCATCCGGTTTTCCAATGGAACATCTGGCAATATCGCCCATCGTATAAAGCCCATTCGCTTCTAATTTTTTTGCATAGCCGGGACCTACACGCCAAAAATCGGTAAGCGGCCTGTGATTCCAGAGGAGCTTCCGATACGACATCTCATTTAACGCCGCAATCCGCACCCCGTTTTTATCCGGATCCATATGTTTTGCCACCACATCCATCGCAATTTTACAAAGATACATATTGGTACCAATTCCTGCTGTCGCAGTAATCCCGGTTGTCTTGAGAACATCCTGTATCATTGTCATGGCAAGTTCTCTTGCCGTCATTTCATAGGTAGAAAGGTAATCGGTCACATCCACAAACACCTCATCTACCGAGTAAATGTGCATATCCTCCGGCGCAATGTACTTCAAATAAATATCGTAAATTTTTGTGCTGTACTCCATGTAATATGCCATTCTGGGTGGTGCCACAATATAATCAATGGCAAGAGTTTTATTTTTTTTTAGTTCCACACTGTCATCCGAGGTACCCAGAAATGTTCGATTCGGTGCCTGATACCGGCGTTTATAATTTGCTTCTTTCACCTTTTGAACAACCTCAAAAAGCCGTGGCCGCCCCGGTATTCCATAACTTTTAAGAGCAGGTGAAACAGCAAGACAAATTGTTTTTTCTGTTCTTGTTTGATCTGCCACCACAAGATTTGTAGTAAGTGGGTCGCGATTTCGTTCTTTACATTCCACAGAAGCATAAAACGATTTTAAATCAATTGCAATATAAGTTCTATCGACTGATGCACGCAATGTCATAATCGATCTGCACCTCCTGATGCGAATACATTTTATAAAAACAATCCAAAATACGATCCGCAACCATACTTCCATTTACTTCGTCCGTATCCATAAGAATTACCACAATCTGTTTACTGGAATATCTCGTCGATACATCCGACCTGCGTAAGGACGTATAAATTGCTTTCTCCAAGGTCTCCAAAATCAGTTCCATCTCTGTCACATCAATTTCCTGATTATCCGCATTCACCGTAAATAACACGGTTTGAACATCCTTTTCGTTTCTCTTTACAAAACGGCAGATAAAATTATAAACATGATGAAAACTGTCTATATCAAGAAAATACGCGCCCTGTCCATCATCTGCACGGCTCATTAAACTGTTAATATACTTCAGATCAACAATTTTTCCGGCACGGCTTTTTTCCTTCTGTAACTTATCACTGAAAAAATGATATGCGTTTTTTCCGTTCTGCTTCACATAGTATAACGCTTTATCTGCTGAGTTGTAAAGTTTATTAAATTCCATTCCGTCTTCCGGTGTCTGCGCAATGCCAATCGAAACGGAACACTCGGTTTCAAAATCAAATTCAGCAAATTTCTTTTGAAAACCGGAAATAATCTCTGCTGCACGGCTGCCCAGTTCACTTTTTTCTGTAACATCCTTTACAAAAATCATAAACTCGTCACCACCAATCCGACAAAGAACATCCCCTTCTCCTGCAAATTTCTTTAAAGTGCCGGCAAATATTTTAAGCGTTTCATCCCCGGCAATATGACCGTAATTGTCATTAACTGCTTTAAAATTATCCATATCAAGCATAAAAAGAGCACCTTTTTTCCCCTGTGAAATCATTTCATTTACAGCATTCTCTGTATAGGCGCGATTCCAAAGACCGGTTAGGACATCCTGATAAGATTTACTTTTAATATCCGATACTTCACGGGTTTTCTTCTCTAATTTATCCGCAAGGCCACGCCGAAGTTCTTCTAGTTCAAGTGCTCTTCCAATCCTTGACTGCATAACAGCCGGCACAAAAGGTTTTACAATAAAATCAATGGCCCCCTCTTTAAAACAACGGGTCTCCGTCTCGGTATCATTGTCAGCCGTAAGAAAAATCACGGGAATGTCCTTACCGTTCTCCATCGTCCGAATTTTTCTAAGCAGTTCAAAGCCATCCATTTCCGGCATACTGATATCCAAAAGAATCATGTCACATTCCTCATTTTCCAAATAAGACAATACCTGTGTTCCCCTCACAACAGGGATTACCTTATATTCGCCACTTAACACTTTCCGCGCTGCCGAAAGATTTAGTTTATCATCATCTACAACTAATATTGTTTTCATCTTGCTATCACCTCATACGTTTTATTCATCATCCATCTTTGCAAATAACATTCCAAAGGTACCCGGTCCGCAGTTAATGGCAACCGCCGGAGATGCCTTTTGATAAATAATATTCTCGATTGCATCTTTTTCTCTTACTTCTTTTGTAATTTCCTTTAACTCATCATTCGTTAGTCCTGCATAGGTAATAAACAGCATCTTTTTATCCATATGAAGCTCTTTATTAAATGTGGAAGTAATATATTTCTTCCATGCCGTTTTTCTTCTGCCAACATAAATTTTCTTTATTTTCATTCTGCCATTTTTTAGAACAACTACAGGATGGAGCATAAATGCCTGACATAGTTTATGAACCTTTTCCGAAATTTTTCCTGCCTGCATCAGATATCCCGTCTCGCTTACAATAAAACTTGTCTGAATCTGTTTTTTATAAGCCTTAAGTTTCTGCACAATATCCCCGGCTCCCATTCCGCCGGCAGCACAAGATATGGCATACAAAACGATAAGTCCCATACCGCTTGACAATTGTCCGGAATCAATAACCATAACATTATCAAACGCCTTTGACGCTTCCAGCGCATTCGCAAATCCGGGACTAACACTTTCTGCCATGGAAATATGGACAACAAACTGCGCTTTCGTAAGCTGTTCGGCAAAAAACTCTTCGTAATCACTTACTTTTGGTGCCTCCGACTGCGCCATTTCACCACGCTCTTTCATATAGGCAAGGATACCATCTGTCTCCGTTTCCACACCATCTAAAAATTCACCACCCTCTGTTTTCACGCGATAGGGCATTACAGCAGCTAAATTTCCATCTATGAGATAATCCGGTAAATCGGATGTGGTATCCGTCGATATCATAACCGGCACTTTTTTCCTGTGCTCTAAAATCGGAGCCTCTATCATTCCTGCGGTCCCTTCTGTATTGAACTGTCTTACGAGATTTTTGGGAAGAAGTCTTAGAAGTTCTTCCTCCAATTGCACGCCACTGACCGGTTTTAACAAATACCCGTCAAAACCTTCACGAAAATAAAGTGCTTTATTTTCACTTCCGGCATTTGCTGTCAGTGCCACAACCGGCGTATTTTGATTGAAACCACCCATCTGGGTCCGAATTGCATGCAGACATTCAATACCATCCATTTCCGGCATCAAGTGATCCATAAAAATAACATCATATCTTGTCTGAATACTTTTCTTTAAACACTTTTCTCCGCTTTCTGCCGTATCCACCATAACTTTTGTGTCACGAAGCAATTTTTTTGCCACCATCCGGTTCATTTCATTATCATCTACAATTAAGACGCGTGCCTTTTCCGCTTCAAAACTTTGCTTGTACGATTCTCTTTGATTTGTGCCATGTCTTGTCTCCAAATCCAGTTCACCAATCTCTTCATTGCTTACCACTTTTTGTGGAATTGTAATGATAAATGTGGAACCCTTTGTATATACGCTGTTTACAGAAATGTCACCACCCATAAGTTCAACTAACTGCTTCACAATCGAAAGCCCCAGTCCGGTTCCTTCTATATAGCGGTTTTCACTCTCGTCAATGCGTTTGAATGCTTGAAATAAATACGGAATACTTTCTTTTTTAATTCCCATTCCGGTATCCGTCACCGAATAAGAAATTAATGCATTTCCGTTCTCCTGCTCTTTGCACTGAATGGATAAAGTAACAGCCCCCTCTTTTGTATATTTAACTGCATTATTTAATACATTAATGAGAATCTGTTTAATCCTCACTTCATCACCAAACAGCTGGGATGGCAGCAAAGGGTCCACATTGATATGAAATTCAAGCCCTTTTTCCTTTGCCCGTATCCAGAGCATATTCACAACATCGGATAACATATCTCCTGTTTCGTAAACGGCCGGAACAATCTGCATTTTTCCCGATTCAATTTTTGACATATCCAATATATCATTAATCAGCGTCAAAAGCATCTTGCTTGCCCCCTGAATACTCTTGGCATCGCCGGCTGCTTCATCCGAAATTTCTTCTCGCAAAATCATCTCATTCAGTCCAATAATAGTATTTATCGGTGTCCTGATTTCATGGCTCATACTTGAGAAAAAATGATTCTGCATCCGGTTTAATTCTTCAATTTCTTTTTTTTGCTCCTTTGCAATCTTATTTTCTTTCCGGTACATCGCATTTTGAAATAAAATCATGCTGCACACAAGAACCGTCACTGCTGCCAATGTAAAAAAGGAATCGACATAGGCTGCCTGGATCGTGTGAAATTCCATAATTCTGGGATTCCAATAAGCTGTCAGATAACATGCGCCATACAGGCAGAAACTGCTGGCAATCAATATGTATTTTGCCTTCTTCTCAACTACCAGACAGACAAAAACAACGCCAAACATCAGCCAAATCGGGCCGCCTCCATAAATTCCTCCACTTGTCAAAAAGTTAAAAGGAAGCGCAAAATAAATCAGCAAAACGGAAATCAGCACTGCTCCTATTTGAATTTTATGAAAATGGATGGAAAAATACGTTATCGCAACCGCAAGCGCAAATACCACAAGAAGTGAAAGGGTGTTTGCCATACTTTCTCCTAACACAAGACCAACAAGAATTCCCATTGCCAGTCCCATTAAGCCAATCGTGACCAGAAGGCGGAACAATCGTTCCTGAAGCCCTAATTCATGATTGTTAAACACTTGTATCAATTGTTTTGGATTCATTCGCATTCACCTCTTTCCACACGTTTGTAAAGCTTCTCTGTTTTATTAAGCGCCCGGTCAAATTCAAAATCCGTGACATCTTGTTTGATATTCTCAATCAATTCTCTCCCCGACAAGTTTGCGCACTTTATATGCTGCAGTTTTTGAATAATTTTTTCTGCGTCATCTATTTCGTAAGCACGCAATTTTTCCATCAAAAGCATTAATTCTTCCAATAATTTTTCGCTATTTATTTGCGTTACAGAAAACTCCTCTTCTTCCAACGCAGTACCAAGCAGGTCACCGATTTCCACAACCGCCGCTGCATACTGGTCTAGAACTTCTTTGTGATTCTTCTCAACGAAATCCCAGTCTTTTTCTTTCGCTGCCATTTCCAAATCTTTAGCCAGATCAGACAAATTCTCAGCTCCTATCATCTTCGCCGTACTCTTTAAGGCGTGCACACGAATCCGATAATCTTCCATATTTTTCTGCTCATAATCCGCTTCTATCATTTGTCTCTTTTTCACCGACTCACTGTGAAACTGCGCTAACAATTCTCTGTAAAACATTTCATCTCCACGGCAGTATTGTAGCCCGGCATTCCTGTCAAAATTCGTTTTCCTCTCGTCCGCTTTTACAGTCTCTTTTTCCTCACTGACATAGGTAATCGACGATTTCGGAAGCACCTTGCAAAGAACTCGTTCCAGTGTCATTGTCTCAATCGGTTTTGAAACAAACTCATCAAAACCTTCCTCCATAAACATTTTCTTTGCTCCACTGACTGCATTTGCCGTAAATGCAACAATAATATATTCCTGACCACTCTCTTTTTGCATTTTACGAAGTTGTTTTAACGTTTCAATACCATCCATTTCCGGCATCATATGATCAAGGAAAATAATATCAAATCTTTCCTTTTCACAAGCCGCAATTGCCTCTTTTCCGCTGATTACAGTTTCTACTATCATCTGATAATTTTCAAAAATCCCCTTTGCAACGGTCAGATTCATCGGCTCATCATCCACAACCAACACCTTAATTCCCGGGCATATCATTTTTCGTTTCTTTCTTTTTGACAAATCACTTTCCTTTTCCTTTAAAATATTTAATACAGACTGTGTACAAAGGGGCTTCCGAATTATTTCTATCCGCTTTTCCTGTGGCAGAATAATATTTTTCCCTGCCACAACAACAATCCGCACTTTTGAATCTGTCATTTCCAAATAATTCTTATTTGCCTGATACTCCTCCTCACCCACAAACAAATGCGTCACCGGTGTCACTTCTAATAACTGTTCCAATTCGTCCCGGTTCGTAACACGGTGCAATGAGATGTCAAACTGTTTTACCATATGCGCAATCATTTTATTATAATACTCTCTTACTTGAGGCACTTTATATTTTTCCGTCATCAAGAAACATGCAACACACAAGTTTTTATTATTAATTAAAGGCTTTTCCTGATTTTCTTCTACCACCTGCTGTGGAATACTAACCGTAACCGTAGTTCCCCTGCCCTCTTCACTTTCAATCCGCATAAACCCATTCATCACACGAACCATTCCGTACACAATAGACAAACCTAACCCAAGTCCCCCCACCTTTCGGTTTCTTCCTGTACTTGTTTGGTAGAACCGCTCCGTAATTCTTTCCAGTTCATCTTTCGCAATGCCGACACCTGTATCACTTACTTCAATACACAAATTGATTCCATAAGATTTTTTTAATGAAAAAATTCTGACATAAACACCGCCCTCTTGCGTAAATTTCATCGCATTATCCACTAGATGTTTTAATATCTTTCTTATTTTCCGCTCATCGCCAAAAAGAACCGGTGGAATTTTTATATCATAGTCAAAAAGCAGTTCGGTCTGTTTTTCTTCTTTTAACCAATACTCCGAAACCAAATCATTTACAACCAGAGACGGTGTATAATTTTCTTCGCTGAGCCGGATTTTGTTCGTATCAATTTCTGTGTAATCTAAAATATCTTCAATTTGACCAAATAATCGTTTTCCAGCCATTTGTACCGAGGATAACTGCTCTCTCTTTTCTTGCTCTTCTTCTTTTTGCAGCATGACGGTAGAAATACCTGTAACCGCATTAATCGGTGTACGCAATTCATGAGAAACATTGGCAAGAAAATCTTCGACACGACGATTTGTTTCTTCTAATTTTTCAATTTTTTTATCCGAATATACACGCTCTGATTTCCGCCTTTTCAATACAAGATTCACAAGACATCCGGACACCAAAACAAGACCAAGATGCAAAAGCGTCCTAGTCACTGTAAGTACTGTAAGTTCAATGGCATGATTCAGAACAAAGATAAAATCATAGCACATTGTCAAATAATATGTAATCACACAAAGTCTAATAATACTTGATTTTTCCGTTATTGAAAATAGAATCATAATCAGAATCATAAGTGGTGCCAAATCAAACACACTTGTCTGATGAATTCCGTAAAAAAAACAAGATATCATCGTCAATGCAAAATACAGCCACAGCCGCATTCCTCCGGAAACCATATCGGTAATATAAATCACCCAGCTTCCAATCAACGCTGTCAGCAAAAGCACAATTGCTCCCACTTCCCAGCCAAGCAAAAGTGATTCTCCCGTCAAAATAAGTGAGAAAAATGTGTACACTAACAACACAATCAGATGGTTCTCCCTCTGCTTTTCCTTTTCATACATAAAATATCCCTTAACCTTCCCTTTAGTATTATCTTTCTTCTCCACCCCATCTTTTTTCATATATCCATATAGATTATAAACATTTTATGTATTTGTTGTCAATGATAGTGTGCAAAGGTTCGGGGGCAATTTAGTTGGTTTCCGTAATTCAGCAGAAAAACTTTGTAATTCGTGGGCGCTCTCGCTAAACAAACGCGTAAGGGTATCGGCATGTAAACAACACATGCCAGATACCCACGTGTTTGTACCCACTTATCACAAAGTTTTTCTGCTTGATTACTGGAAACTAAATAAATTGGCAGCCGAGCATTTGTCACAAACTAGTTGCTTGAAATGTAATTGGGAAGTCAGGCATACTTTTTCGCTGATTTGTTTCCAAACGTATGCACATTGTCCACTCCGCTTCCTAACTAACTATCTATCGCTTATGTAAAGGATTCGGTTGTGATCTTTTCTAGATTCCAGTAATTGACCAAGAAAAGATTTGTATCCACGAGATGTAAACTTTTCTTGGTCAATTACGGAAACTAGATACTTTTGAAACAATGCTGCCTTCGTAACTCCTAACTGTCTGGCAATATCATTCATCGAAGTTCCGGAACAAATGCGTCATCCTCTCTTAATTGATTTAATACATAATGCTCTAAGCAGCCAGGCCTGTATACATTCCAAAAACTTTCTCTTACAAGGTTCTCTACCTCTCAGTATTCTTCTTTCTTCTCTAATCGAATCTTACAATTGTTCATCATTTTTCCCTCCAACTAATAATTTTTTCGTAAATTCATCCAATGTTGTTTCAAACTGTTTCTTTACTTCATCCTTGTCCTTTGCCCCATCATACATACTGTAAAAGAAAAACATGACAGCATAAAATTGTGCCGCTAATTCTTTTGCAGGTGAAATCCCCATATGTTCAAATAAATTTTTTACATATTCCAATGGTCCACTCACTAGATACTGCTGATATAACTGCTGCATCTCTTCACTTCGAAACTGCTCTAATGTAAGCATCTTACGAAAAGAAGATGCAAAATCATCTTCCGTCCAGTACAAAAACATCGACTTACTATACCCTGCAAAGTCCTTTAACGATATCTCATCATATTTTTCCGGCATATCCACTTCCTCGCCCTCCGGCATATCATGATCTTGTGCCTGCTCTGTATCACCTTCCAAAAGATAAACGGTCGTTTATTTTTTTATCATAGTAAACGACCGTTTATTTGTCGAGTATTCATTTATACGAAATATGTTTTTCACCTCTGCGAGATGTCCAAATACTCACAGTCTTTCGACCAATCATTCAAATTTAGTGCCATACCATCCAGTTCATCTTCATCCACAAGATACGCAAAGTGCAATTGAATGGTTTCCTTAGAACTTTCTACAAACCACTCGCTTTTCCCGGTTAGTTTTTCTTCCAAATAACATGGCATACCATCCGTAAAAGATTTTGAAATATAATTTGGTCTGCCATAGTCATCATATGTTTTCTGAAAAATCTGCTTGCCTTTTTTCGTCATAAGCTGCAAAGAAGGAACCGGAAACTTGCCGCTTTTTAAAACGGATGCCGAATTCTTAATCGCAAGTGTAACATAAACCAATTTTGGCTGAACCGTCTTTGTTTCTATTACACTTCTCTCCGGTGCCGTGATTCCATTTCCATATCTAATCTGCTCTCTTTCATACGTCTTTAATTTTCCATCGTTATTCACATGCTTTAAAAATGAAGCCCGTTTTTTAATAAATGCGTCCGTTTTCAGCTGGTTTGCCGAATCCAAAACCTTAACATCTTTTACTTCATAAACTGCATTTTTAACCTGAGCCGTTCCATTTGTTGAGTAATGCTTTGCATCAATTTTTTCATCCGCCGTCAGGTTTTGCTGCACATCCCATGCACCCCCGCTTCTCTTACTGTAAAGAATATAATCAGCCGCCTCAGCTTTTGATTCTGCTTTAGTTATCTGAATTTTTTCTGCCAAATGAACAAAATCTTTTTTTGAAAGTCCTGTTTGTGCTGCCATCTCAATCAGATAACCATAATCCTCCACAAAAATATAAAGTGTCTGTCCATAATCAGTCTTTTTGCTCTTCAGATACTTACTTCCCACAACCGGATTATAACGGCAGTAAACCGCACAGCGGCCGTTAATTTTCATCGTTTCATTTTCCTTCACATCATAAGTTGAAAGTATCTCCTTTTGTTTTCCCTCTAAATACTGCAAAGAATACCAAAAATCTTTACCACTTTGACTTCCCTCACGATTCTCATAACATTGAAATTCTTTATTTCTTTCTGTCTTGTGATAACTTTCGCCAAAGTCCGCTGAAACTTTTATATACTTCATTTTCTTCCCTTTGGTCTGATTCATTTCAGCAGTAACCGAATATTTATCCTTCTGAATGGATGTCGTAAAATATCGGTACAACTTTCCGGCGGCCATTACCCCCGAAGGCACAATAAGAACCAGTGCCAATGCGGCAGCCACCGCGATTTTCCCATATTTTTTATATGCACCACTGCAATTTTCTTTCCTGACCGTTTTTTCCCCAGCAAGAATATCATTTTTAATTTGATTCTTAGCTTGTTCCGAAATATTTATTTTTTCATATGATTGTCTAATATCCATCTTTTTCCAATTCCTTTCTTAATATTTTTTTTGCTTTTTGCAGCCGCGTCCGGATTGTTGATTCTGACTTATGTAGCAAGTCCGCAATTTCCCTGCTGTTATACCCTTCATAATAATATAGGTAAACTACCATTTTATACTGATACGGCAGTTCCAAAATCAAACTCATCATCCCATCTATTTCGGAATGTGAATCCTCCGCTATTTCCGTATAATCCTCCAAACGATTTCTACGATTCCACCAATGTTTCAACATATCCTTGCACGCATTTGATGCCGTAACAATCAACCACGCTTTTTTATGCTGTTCCGAATCAAAGGTGCGGTCAAGATGATAATATTTCAAAAACGTCTCATGCACAATATCCTCCGCATCCATGTGATTTTTCATAAAAGAAAAGCATAAGCGATATATGTCATTCACATAGGCTTCGTAAGTCTGTGTAAAATTATTTTTTTGGCCGGTACCATCCAAAGTATTCATTCTTTTCTCTCCTCCTTTCACTATAGATACGATTGACGCACGCAAAACGTCGAAACCTTTTTTATTTTTTAAATTGGAAAACACCCTTATAAATAATTGACAGTTTATTCCCTTTTGTTGTATGCTAAAAAAAATTGGAACTATAATTATATCATAACTTTAACACAGGGGGATTCAAAATGAACAAGAAATTAACAGCCTTATCTGTTTTTACTGCTCTTTTATGCACAACAATTTTATCACCGGTTTCTGCCTTTGCACAAAATGCCGGCAGTGAAGAAACCAATATTGCAGCAACTAAAGAACCAGCCGGCACGGCAACACCTTCTGCCACGCAGACACCGGCAGCTACAAGTAAACCGACTGCTGCCCCGAAAAAGAAAACAAAGAAGAAAAAAAACATAACAAAAATCACCATAAGCGCCGCCGGCGACTGTACGCTCGGTTCCGATTATAAATCCCCGGCAAGCGTTAATTTTTATGCAAAATACAAACATAAAACGCCTTCCTATTTTTTTAAAAACGTAAAGAACATTTTCAAAAAAGATGATTTAACACTTGTCAATTTTGAAGGCACTCTAACAACAAGAAGTACACGTGCCGACAAAACATTTGCATTTAAGGGAAATCCTTCTTATCTGAAAATTTTACAAAAGGGAAATGTAGATGCCGTCTCTTTTGCCAACAACCACTGCCGTGACTTTGGAAATGGAAGTTACCATGACACAATCTCTGTTTTCAAGAAAAACAAGATGCCTTTTGCTTCCTATGGTAAAGTTTCGATTTACAAAACGAACGGAAAAAAAATTGGTATGATTGCAGTCAACGGCCTCGAAGGTGTATCCTCCAGCAAACACTACATAAAAAGCGGTATTCAAAAACTGAAAAAGAAAAAAGCGGACCTTATTATTGTCAGCATGCACGCCGGTATTGAGAAGACAAGTTCTCTGGATGCCGTTCAGAAAAGTATTGCTCACTATGCCGTAAAACAGGGTGCCAATCTTGTCCTCGGCCACCACCCGCATGTCCTGCAGGGAATCGAAAAATACAAAGGTGCCTATATCGTTTACAGCCTTGCAAATTTCTGCTTTGGCGGCAACACAAATCCACCGGACAAAGACACCATGATTTACCAGCAGACCTTTACTTTCAGAAAGAACAAATTGCAGAAATCCAATGATGTAAAAATCATTCCATGCAAGGTTTCTTCAACCAACAGCATTAATAACTATCAGCCAACTCCGGCAAAAGGAAAAGCAAAAAAAAGAATTCTTGCGAAAATGAATCGCTATTGTAAACCTTTTAATGTTCATTTCAAAAAAAATGGCAAGGTGGGGCGGTAGCTCCACCTTGCATAACTTACTTTCGACTTAAAATTCCAGACTGTCTGCATTAAAAAGTATTTGATATTTTTGTTGGATTAGTCGATGCTCCTATTGCAGATGCCAAAATATCAATCAGTGTATTTATTTCATCAACATTATGAATCTTATTACGCTCAACCACATCTTTAATATAAACATTTGTAAATATGTTTTTTAAATATTCTGCCTTTTGACGTTCTACTGAAAATTGTACCACCTGCGGAAGTCCACCATATATCATATACTCATTCCATGCGTCATCATAATCTCCCCCAAAAGCCGCATAAAACTCCGCAAAAGATAAAGGATAGATTCTAATTTCATCTCCCCTTCCTCTAAATTCGGTTACAATATCACTTGATAAAAATTTTGAATTACTTCCCGTTACATACATGTCAATGTTGTGAATACGAAGCAGGCTGTTCAGCACCTCCTCAAACCGAGGCATAAATTGTACCTCGTCCAAAAGCAGATAGTACAGTCTGAGGGCACCTACCTGATGGTAAGTGCCCTTCTTAAAGATTCTAAACTCAAGGAATATATTTTTCAATATCTTTTGCAAAATCATTTAAATTTTCTGTTGCTTTTGCAATATCACTATCCCATATGTCGCTTTTTGTATCATCCCAAAAATCATATACTTCAGAGCGAAAATCGGACCAGTCATCATAAATATCAGAGCGAGTATGTGACCACCATTTATATTCATCTGAACGCAAATCTGACCACTCCGAATATTTAGCATTATCATATGCGTCATCCAGAATTCCATCATAGAAATCATCATACATATCTTCTAAAATTCCATCATAGATTTTCTTATATACCTTATCCCCGGCTTTATCGTAAATAACGTCATACAAATCATCCATTTTATCATACATATCATCACCTGAAGCGAGAATCATTTTCGCATATGCAAGAGCGTATTCTCTTAATTTAATCGTTAACTTTTGTTGTGATAAAAGCACTTCATCATAAAATGCTTTCACTTTTTTGGTATTCGCTTTGTATTTGTTATATGTGTTAATCTCAGTTTTCAACTTTTCATACGATTTTGTCAAAGCTTCTACTGTATTATCAACATCTTTGTTCACCATTTCTTCCAGTGCATCTAAAGAGTCTGCCTGAATCTCTATTTTGGTGTCTTCCGTAGGTTCTTCTGTCGGTTCTTGTGTACTACTCTCTGTTACTGTGTTGTTGCCCTGTGTAGGTGCGGAAGCTGCTGTCTTTCCAGAATCTGTCTTACTGCCACATGCAGTTAAGGAAAATGTCATGCCAAAAACAAGTATAAAAGATAATAATTTTTTCATTGAAATGTCCTCCATATTATTGTGCTAATGTTTTCTGTTTCCTTCTATCTTTCTTTTTTACAACTAAAAGTGCCACGGCACCTACCATAACAATGGCAATACCAATATAGCCGATGTACTGTGCTATCCCCCAATCATATCTACTGTTTGAAATCACACCCCTATCTTCAAAATCCCATGTTATGAGCCTTAATACTGCAAAGGTAAGTATGTTAAAAACAATCACCGGTATTGATTTTCTTAATATTGAAAATAATAATGTTAATAATGCAAAAACGGCAAATGCTGCAATCACAACTACATAAACAATACTTAAATCGTTTGATATTTCCTTCCCTGTTTCAGATGAATAAATTCTTATAAACTCAAATAACGAGATATTAATTGCTTCTTTATTCGTCATATTCAATTCTTCTATATACATCGAATCCGAAAATTTTTCTAACGCCTCCTTATACTCATCTGTCGCAGATGCAAATGGCATAAATAATGTTAATAACAATATAGCTGACCCTATCAGCATTGCTATAAATGCACCTATAAATATTTTACTCCTATGTCCGGTTTGATTCATTTGAACTGTCTCTGTCATCTTTCTTCCTCCTTAATCTCCACTACAATGTTCCCTTCATTTTCCTCCGGCCGAACCACTAGATACCCATAGGATTCCAACAATTGAATCACATCCTGCGTTATATTCGGCTTGACTGATTGTTCTTCATTCACACAAACATTCCCGGCTATAATCTGATGCATGGAATCCACGGAGACACCAATAATTTCCGCCAGCCGGTACAAATTATCCCGGTCTGGAACTCCACCATCGGTTTCCCATTTGGCAATTGCCGATTTTGATACATGCATCTTATTGGCCAGTTCTTCCTGTGTCATAAACTTCTGTTTTCGTCTCGTTGAAATAAACCTTCCGAGACTAATTTTCACCCCCATAAACCTATGCCCCCTTTCATAATATAACTATATAAATTCTACAAGTACATTTCAAATTACTTTTTGATTACTCTGCGTAAGTTTTCAGATATCTGTAAGAAAATCCTATCATGGAACTCAAAAGAAAATCCCCACCAAAACGGTGAGGATTTTGCTTATTCTTCTTTTGATATTTTTTTTAGCCCCTGCCTCTCAAGCATATCATCAATTTCAAACAATTCATATTTCCTATTATTAATTGCGACAATAAAACAGGCATCTCTCTTATCCTTCGCATACAATGGATTCATTCCATATAATTTAAGTGCCCGGTTCACTTCATCCAGCAAAAAATGTCCCGCTATACAAAATCGAAGAATCAAATCGCGGTTTTTTGTATGCTTTTCCATATTTAGAATTTTCTCGCCGTAAGATTCAGAAACACCGGCAATTGAATAAATATCCTTCAGACATATTTTTCGATTCGTACACATTAAATTCTTATTTGCCAAAACATCTTTCATATAATAAGAAAATGTTTTCTTGTCATCTGCCATATATTTTTTGTTGTCTTTGTAATAATCGCCTAATTGCTCAGGCTTCATTTTTTCCAAAAGCTCATCCAGTTCATCTGTCCTTTTTTCCTGCATTCGTATTCTCCCCTAAATAGTTGTCCAATCGTTCAATTAACTCGTCTGCACTATACCGGGTATTCGCATCTAAAGATATGCACCGTTCTATAACATTCCACAATTTTCCTTGTGCCGGTTTCTCTTTCGGAAATTTTCCGGTAAGCATTACATTTAAAAGAATCCCAACTGCATAAATATCGGTTTTATTTGAAGACGCTTTCATCCCATATCCGACCTGCTCCGGTGCCGCATAGTCCTTGGTGCCAAGCAGTCTTGTATCTTCTTTTTCCTCCGAATCATACCATTTTGCTACATTCATATCGAGTAACACCACTTCTCCTGATTTGGTGAGCATAACATTTGATGGTTTGATGTCCCGATGAATGATTGGGCACTCCAGTGTATGCAATTCATTTAAAATACAACATAAATTTCTGACAATATGCACTGCCTCTGTAGGCTTAAATATTCCTTTCTTCAGGTGTTCCGATAATGAACTTCCTTCGATGTATTCCTCAATAATCACTAAATACCTGTCACCCCGATAAACCTTAGAAATCTGTGGCATATGGGCAATTGGATGACATATAAGATACCGATATACACTTTCATTATATGTACTGAGAATTTTCTTTACATAGTTTTTCCCATCCATTTTTACGAGTACAACATTTTCTCTTTCATCCAAATTACGGATTTCTTCATAACTCATAAGTTCAATTACGTCTTCATCCGTCATTCCCTTATAAGGATTCGAAAGCGACATCTGATATTCAGCCTCGGACAAATAAATCATACTCGTATCAATTCGGTTTACAAAGCCACACTCTGTGCATTTCCAACTATCACAGTTTTCGCTAAAACCATCTTGTTCATTCAGCAGGGCTTCACATTGGTCGCAAATCCACGCCACCTCATTGTCTGTTTCCACACGCGGATTTATCAGCATCTCTCCACACCCCTTGCAAACCCAGTAAGGCAAATCGTTGCGATAACCTTTTTGCAGTGTTAAATTGGCATCACATCGTGGACAAAATTCATCTCCATCATTTGCTGCCAATTGCCTATAGTTATTTCTGATGATTTCTGAAATAACATCAGCCGCAATTTCACTTCCTACAGCACTCGGATGGCAGCCATCATCTGCGAAAATAGGTGTATCACTTGAATTTTGATAAAATGCTGTCCCTACATCCGCAATAAGTGCTTTATTTTCTTTTGCAACTTCATAATAACTTTCATGCATCTGCTCATACATTTCATCATATGAAAGCCCAAGTTTTACAAGTTTACCGCATCCCTTCTGATAAGCCCACGTCGCATAAAAAACCGGTTTTGCACCTATCGACCATATCAAATCACACAAATCTCCTGCACTGTCACGAAAACTTTCTTTCGAGGTAATCGGTCCGTTACTCATTTCCTGCAAAATAACAAAATCCCACGGTTCCTCTTTCAATGCCGCTAATGTTTTTGCTCCCATTTTTGTATTAGGATTCAAATGTTCCTTTAACCTTGCACCACCTCTTGTATGTGCTATAACCTCCGCACCGGTTCTTTTTGCAATTAATTGGGGAAGATTGTTAGCCGAGGTAAAACTGTTCCCTAACATAAGTATTCTCATGATAATCACGGTCCTCCTATTGATAAATTTATCATACCAGTTTAGAGGGCGGATAACAACTCATATTAATCAACATGCCTTTTTAGCCCTAGTATAAATCATAGTCATCCGGATCTAAGCCGGCTTCTTCTAACGCCTCTGCCCTCTCATCCGGATCCATAAGTTCTAACTCATCAACATCAAGGCCTGCTGCCATGGCATCAATTTCAAAATCATCTTCCATATCATCATCGAAATCTCCAGCATCTCCAAATAATGCCTCATGCTCTTCTTTACTCGTGCAAAGCATTTCTTCAGCAAACATCCTCTCACAGCTATCCACCTCACCGTCGCCATCAAAATCCATCCAATCTCTCATCTCTCTACCTCCTACAAAATTCAGAATTATAAGGTTTAAAGGTTCTCTTTGAGTATATAATACATTCCCAGCTGTCCAATAATCTTCCCACTTGTACTAAATTTTGCTTTTTAATCTAAATATACGGAATACATCTTCATATCCTTTGGTTTCTCAAATTTACTATAACTTTCCTCTGCCATATGTATTTTCTCCTGCATCGTTAATACCTCTTTATTATTACCATTATACTTTTCTGATTTGTTCACCGGTATGCTTGTCTTATCCATCATATTCTCAAATACCCGTTTTATGACCGATACTAATTTATTAAAATTTTCGTCATCTGATACATTATCCCTGTGCTCATCATCTAACAAATTTATCACAATATTCATTGCTCGCAAAACCTCCAGTATTCCAAAATAATATGGCATTTTATATTGTATTTCTTTTGAAAAACATCCATCCATAGCATCTGCTATCATGCTAAAAACTTCTACTCCCCTCGTAATAAAGCACATTTGGTCTCTAAGACTTACTTGTTTAGGACCTGAAATCATATGGTTTATACGATCCAATAATTGTTTTTGTTTCCTTTGCAACTCAATAAGTTCCTCGCTCAAACTCATTTCATGTTCTGGTGGAAAATATGCAACCAGCTTTTTCGTATTCTTATCAGGCTTATAACGATAAGTTTCCTCACCATCTTCGATATATCTAAACATTGCCTTGTCTAACAAAATCCTTTTCTGTTCCTCCGATATTTCATCAAAGAACCACTTGTCAATACCAAAAAAATCTGCCAATTGCTTCTTTCTCATTTCTGGAATTTCCTTTTTCCCATTTTCCCAAGCACTTATTATTTGTCTCGAAACTTCCAACCTCTCAGCCAACTGACTCAAAGAAAAATTACACTGTTTTCTTATATATCTTAATCCATTCATTTTCTTTTTTCCTCCAAATATTTTAATATAACATTATGTGCACTTATGTTATATCGATATCATAATTTTAGTTGACAGAGTCTGTCAACCCGTAACCTATAAATTCTTTGGAATAATATTTTTCCCACTAAAAAAGAACTAAATAATGCAAAACGAAACTTCTTCAGCTTCTAATAATTAATTCTACTCTCTCAGCATCACTCGCAAATGATATCTATATACTCTTGTAAACCATTTGCTATTTTCATAAAATCAGAACCATTTACACTTTGAAACACTTCCCCATCACTTGCTTGCCAAATAACTATTCCATCAATATTAGTATCTTCTAGCACATACATATCTTCCCGCACAAATATGCAGTTTTTCTTGTTCTCTTTTGTCACCTTTATTACATTTGTGTGTTCTACAATTCCTAATCCGGTTAATTCATGCCCTTCAATAATTGCAGAACCATACTTTTGTAGGTATTCCCTATAACAATTTGAAAACTCCAATTTTAGCTCTTTTTCGGCTCGTTTGATAGCTTCAATCGCTACACCATTACCATAAATGCAATCTGATATTTCACTTATTTTATTAATCCTAATCACCCCTTACCTTGTAACATTTTTCCATATGCTTTCCAAAATTGTTTACGATATTTAGCAAATTCTTTTCTAATAATTTCTGACTCTTTTCCTGCTGTATGTAAAATACCGCTATTACACCGATGCTCATCCTTAGTTAATATAGCAAGTGTCCCTTCTGCCTTTTGATTGATATGATGAAGCTCATATGGTGCACCTGTGCTTGGCTCCAATGGTGCCAAACCATTTAACATTCTCTTAAGATTATTAACTTCTGTACCATCCGCTAGTTTACTCTTAAATTGTAAATCAATATCACGTGGCAGTATTTTCTTCCCGTCCAATGTCCTTTCATACAATCCAGCCTTTTTATAAACTTCATACTCTTTCATTGATTTAAATTGCTTAATTGTATCTGGAGAAAACTTGGAATCCTTTTGGATTTTTGCGGCATCACTCATTAACAATCCATTTCTAGTACATCCTTTTAGTTTTGATGTCTGTGAAGCCGCACCAGAGATAGAGCCAATAATCGCTCCCCACTTAAATTCCTTACTTCCCTCTAAAGCAGCCGATTTTAACGACTCATTAACGTCACCAGTTTCCATATATGCTATTGTTCCAGAAGCTGCACCGCCTATCACACCAGATGACAACGCACATACGGTTCCCGACTTAGCCGCTACTGCAAAAACAGAACTCACAGCCGCCGCGCCAACTCCCCCTGATACAGCAGATACAGTCACACAGATCAATATGACGCCTGTTCCAACTGCCACATTCTTAATAATAGGTATAATGAATGCCCTCGAATAAATTCTGTGTTAGAATTAAAATTGGCTTGACAAAAACCTATAGGAGAGTGCTTTCATTATTGCTTATATACAATAGTTTTCAAAAAAGGAAATCATTTCAAATATTTACATACCTTTTCTGATTCCCTATCAATTAACCATTACCATTCCAATCTATATTCCAGCACATGGCTTAATAGTTTTCTTGGTTCTACGCCAAATTTCTCAGCTACTTCCATTAACTTATCATCTATTTCCTGCAAATTTTCTTCTTCACACTTCCTTATATCTTCCTCTTTGTGCAACATAAATTCTGCTATACCATATGGTACCGCACCTAATTTTTCAAACAAACCTTGGCTTGCATAGTTATCAGAATCTATTTTAACTCTAAATTCTCTCTTTTGTACCCGCGATTTCATTTCCGACAAAAAAATCTTTAATGCATTATATCCAATACCTTGTCTCCTCCATTTCTCACGCAATTCTATTGCAATTTCCCAATACTCCTTTGAAAGATTATTAATCCCACAATACCCGGCATATTCGTCATCAACCTCTATTGTAGCCATTAATGCTTTATCCTGTATATGCTCGTCCCACAGCATTAACCGGTAGCCTTCCTCTTTAAGCATAGACCTCATCATAGAAGTCTCCCTTTGCAGTTCAAGAAACATTTCTCTATCCGTTTCTTTTACCTTTCGTAATATAACATGACCATTACTCTGCAATGTTTCTCCCGCCTGCCAAAATTTTTCTTTCCAACATCGGCCTTTTTCATCATTAATGGCAGCCGAAAGCACCCTTTCTGCCAGTAAAGTGTCCTCTTGATTTTTTAGATATTCTATTACTTCCTTTTTCTTTTCCTCAAACACTCTTCCGTCTTCTGCCTCAAAAATATCCATTACCTTTTGCACGATATCTTCAACCGCTATCTTGGCAGCCTTATTCAATAATAATTTTTCGCCCATATCTCTACTCCTTTATAACTATTTCTTTTCCAAGTTAAATGCTCTGGAATATTTAATAAGTTTTCTTGGATTACACATTCCACCAATATATTCATAAAGCCTCCCTGCACTTATAAAATCGCCAAGTACGGTATTGAAACTATTTGCGACATATCCAATTTTAGCTAATTTAGTTTTCATTTTTAGGAGCACAAAATTTGAATTTATATTTTCCTGTATATAAATTCAAAATTCTTACACACACGTCCCGGTATATCTCTCCTTCACTCTGACTCAAACGTTCCCTTGTTCCATGCCCCAGTAAAGAAATCCTTGAAAAATCATTTTTGACCTTACTCGAATCCGGATTTATTTCATAGGCTTCCGTCAATTCTGTTTTCAGAACTTTCTTTTCCACCTTAATTTGCTGTTCAATATTTTTCTCTAACGAATTAATATTTCTTTTGTCCTCAGCATAAACACACTTCTTTTTTAGGGACTTCATTACATTTTTGTATTCAGCCTTCCATGCTTTTTTATATGCTTCTCGATTTTCTCTAAGTTCCACCTCTGAAATATCCAAAGACTTTAGTTTAGGGGTGAAGTATTTATCAATGGGATTGTCAGAACCAGAATATTCCTCCGTATCTTCAACATTTTTCTCGGAATTTTCACTTTGAAAATCTTTACTCTGAGCCTCCTGTGAAGTCACCTGCGAATCAATGTGTTTACATTCCGTTTCACTATTACAAGATACATTTACTGCTGCGATAGTCAAAATTATAAGACATGTCCAAATTTTATTTTTCATTCTTCTCCTTGCATGATAACTAAACACAAATTATCATACTTCCCTTTCTAAATTATTTTCTATGTAATGTATCCTGCGTTTATTTTATTTTTTTCGCTTCAAAGCATCCATTTTCATAAAAAATTATTGTCTCATTATCAATTACTAACAAGGTCCAAATATCATTTTTCTGATAATACTCATCCTCAAAATCTTTATATATATTATTATTTTTACTCTGAGGCTTGCTTTTTAAAATTTCCAAAACATCATAATCTCCTTTTTGAATGTATTTTGCTAATTCTTTATTTCTTGAATACCCATATCCGCTCATAAGTTCATATGGATTTTTTATACTTATAATCTTATAATATGGATTTTTTATTTCAAAAGTTTTTCCATCAAACAAATCTTTTTTTATTTCAATTATTCGTCCTATATAGTTATTATCACATAATTTCTCTGCTTTTAAGGAATAAGCTCTTGGATATGAAATTCTTTTCGTAAATCTCCATTTTCCCATAAGTACCTCAATCTCTTTTTTATTATTCGTATATTTCGCTTCCTCTATTTTTGAAGGTTCTCTTTTCTGCTTATCTTCGCCATAAAAAAAACGTCCTTTTACATAAATAGTCAAAAACACAAGTAATAAAACTATGATATAACTATAAATCCTATTTTTCATACGCAATCCTCCTCGTATAATTAACATTATAAACACTCCCTCAAAAATTATATGTATTTTTTAACAGCCTTTGTTGTCCTATAAATAACAGCCAAACTCACTATTCAGTCAAACACATTACAACTTTGAAAAATACATATTAAATCCATTGCCCTATTTCCCTATTGACACGTATTTCTTTTACTTAACAAAATCATTTAAACAGAAACAAAACTACCAACTCTATGATTATTCAATCTAAGAAAATTATCCCCAAATTCAATTATAGTTTTCAGCAACATCTAATTTTGTGACTATCTCAAAATTAAATATCAGATTAAATATCGTTTTCCTTTTACTTGTTATTTCTAGTTTTTTGGATATTTCCCTAAATTAAATATTTTTGCCTCTTTTTTTCTACGCAGAAGCAAATTAGGATTTTTATATAAACAAAACACCTTCTTTACATAAGCCTTATCCGAATATTTTTTACTCTTAATCAATTTATAGATAGTTCTATTTTTATCACTTTCATTGTTCCAAAAATTATATCCTAAATTGTAAGTAAAACAAACCAGTGCATCGTACTGATATTGAAATAATTTCACATTATATTTTTTCAAATATTTATGTAAAGACCCTTCTGTAACTTTGCTTAAATCAAGATCAAATAATTGTTGTGCTTTGACTTTGCTTATAGTATTTTTTTTGTATTTATTTCCTTCTTCTCCAAAAATTTTATGTCCCCAGCCAATCGTCCAATCCAATCCATCATCAGCCTTATATTTCTTCCTAAGTTCTTTATTATCAGGCCTTTGGCTATCATACATATAATTGTAATATCCCTCATATTGCTTTATAATTTTTTTTATTTTTTTACTAGGCTTTAGCTTTGTAACATCAAGTTTCTTTTTCCCTATTGCTCCCTTTCCCATTTTGGGCGATATTGGCTTTTGCATAATTGGGAATCCATTTGTTGAATTGGCTTTTTTATTAGTTATACTACCTGTTATACATCTCCACACAAACTTCCCCCAATCAACTATTGGACAATTTCCACTGTCATCTAAATAATCAACAGGATTATTGTAACAATAGGTATACAAATGCAGACTAAGCGGCTCATCACTCTCCCCGGTATAGGTATCTCTTGTGATAAATCTACCTACACTTGGCTCATAATATCTTGCCCGCAGATAGACTTCCTCCGTCTCTTTATCGTAGTATTCCCCACAAT
>ERZ824598.224-NODE-224-length-97869-cov-8.396416_pt1 | contig 97869 bp, 86 predicted proteins | sample MGYA00519934_ERZ824598 | MGnify/ENA primary metagenome ERZ824598 (study PRJEB31778, sample SAMEA3449177) | human gut metagenome | biome: human gut; feature: human-associated habitat; material: faeces | place: United Kingdom | collected 2010/2012 ... | reverse complement strand
AGTTGGCTAGAGCACACGGTTCATACCCGTGGTGTCGTGGGTTCAAATCCCTCTCCCGCTACTATATAATCCCCTGAAACATATGCTTCAGGGGATTTTCGTATATTTATTTTATGTTTCGTTTGTTTTTGTACCGAAAAAGTATGATGTGACTAATTGTAATGATAACAGTGTGAATGGTAAATGTAATGTTATTATAATAATTTTATGTAAGTGCGGATGATATTGCACGGAAATGAGGTTTAATATGAGAGTAGGAATGGGTTATGATGTTCATAAATTAGTCGAGGGGCGTGACCTTATATTAGGCGGTGTAAATATACCATATGAAAAAGGGCTTCTTGGACATTCGGATGCAGATGTGCTTCTCCATGCTATTATGGATGCACTTCTGGGTGCGGCCGCACTCGGAGATATAGGAAAACATTTTCCTGATACGGATGACAGATATAAGGGAATATCAAGCATAAAACTTCTTGGTGAGGTTGGAAAGCTTCTTGATGAGGAGTGTTATATTATAGAAAATATTGATGCGACCGTGATAGCACAGCGTCCGAAACTTCGGGATTATATTGACACTATGCGGGAAAATATAGCAAAAACGCTTAATATCGAAGTTGGCAGGGTAAATGTAAAGGCAACAACCGAGGAGGGACTTGGCTTTACGGGAACAGGTGAGGGTATCTCATCACAGGCTGTATGTTCACTGTCCTCAATGTTTGATTATTCGGTGGACATGACAAAAACAAACCCGGCAGGTTGTGCCGGGTGTAAAGGATGTATGAAAAAATGATCCACTAAACACCGACAATAAAATTGGAGGTGTTTGCAGGATTGCGAAAATTGCATAGCAATGAAGCAATTCGTGGCATTAGTTGGTGTCAAAATACCTTTTGACATCAACATTGTGACATTAATCTATGGCATTGTTTAATATTTTTCTGAATGAAGGAGCAATAAAAGCGGCAACAATGGCTTTCACGGTATCAAGTGCGATAAATGGTACGAAGCCTGCGATAAATGCCGCTTTAAAATTGATTCCTCCGATTATCATTATCCATAAAGTTCCGAAAAGGTCTACAAATACTGCTGAAACAATAGCTGCTATTGTGAAATATATTCTGCTGTATGTGCGTTTACAGACGATTGGAAGTACAATTGCGATAATTACAAAAGCGAAAGAATATCCGCCGTACTGACCGAGCAGGTATCCGATTCCTCCCTGACCGCCGATAAATACAGGTACACCGACAGCACCGAGTAAAAGCCATACAAGAGATATGAAGAAGGACTGTTCAACTGCAAAGACAAGTCCGATAAGTGTCACTACAAAGTTAAGTGCCGTGATATGGCTTCCGTTTGGAAGAGGGATGCTTATGTATGCCGATACGCAGAGTACGGCGGCAAAAAGTGCCATAAGTACAAGATTCTGGGTTGTAAAAGTTGTTTTGTTCTTAGTTATTGAGTTGTTCATTTGTTTCCTCCTAAATAAGTGTTATTAAGTGTTTGCGAAATTATAATTAAAGATTATAATGGTTTCGCAAACATTTAATTATTTATTTGCAAGTATATAGATGTAGAATTAGATTGTCAACCTAAAAATTATATGGGTTGACACGAATGAGACAAAATTATATACTTTTTTTGGAAGTTTTTGAGATACAATTATGCATATCGACAAAATATATCTAAGGTGTGAATGGTAATAGTTGATATGCTACAGGGATAAAATATACAGAAATTAAATTTTTGCGGTTAAGAGGATTTATATGGAACATGGATTGTTAAGAAGATATTTTGCTGCTTTTTCTAAAATCCCGGGTTTTTCAAACTGGGTCATAGCAAAAGCAAGTCTTGAATTAAAAAAGCCTGAAATAAAAAATATTTGTCTTAGGACAGAAATAGGACATTCAGAAATGGGAAATAAGTATGATGAACCGGGATGTTCTGAAATGTCTAATAAGTGTAATCAGACAGAAACAGGACATTCTGAAATGGATAATGGGGATTGTGATAGAAACAGGTATGATGCTGATAAAGTTAAGTGCCGTTTAAGTGATTGTATATATTATAACGATGAGCCGGCAGCAGAAATTTTAAGGCAGAAAAAGAATTATGCACTTATGTCGGTTAGTGAGAGTTTTTTGGATGGTTCTAAAATTAGACTTGATATACATCTTATAAAACTAATAAGCAGCAGTGAAAATGCATTTAACTCATCAGCGGATAGGATAAAAGACAGCATTACGGATAGTGATGCAAAAGATAAAGAGCATATAAGTGACGAATACATGGGAGTGGAAAGTAACGGAAAAATTTGTGATATGCTTTTTGGAAATAAAGAGATAATTGATTTTGTGGAGAGCGTGGATGATAAAAATCCGATACACAGAAATGAGAAAGCAGTAGTACCCGGATTTCTTATTATGGAAAAATTTCTTGAAGATAAAGATTTGTTTGGAAAAGAAACAGATAAAGATATTTTTGATTTAAAAAAAAGACGAAAAGAAAATAAAACCACTTATGACAATAAAAAAATGGAGTCTGCATTTAAGATTGAGATAAAATATATTCTTCCGGTTTTTGCAGGTGAGAGGATATATCTGTATAGAGATGGAAATATGATTACGGGAATGGTGCAAAGAAGCGGTTGTGGCAGCGATGAGAACAAAGGAATTAAAGTGTTTGAGATAAAATGCAAGGGAGATTAAAAAAAGCAGGCATACAGATAGTGGGTTTAAGGGATTTGAGATAATAGGTAATTGCGAAACTAACTATATGTTGTGTCAATTGCACAGATATAACAAATAATATCGTCGGCACGCTTTCGCTATGTTGTCGTTCGTAGCAGTACATAAATCAGCAAAAAACGCTGATTAAGTGCTGACGACGACAAAAATGCCGACTAACACTATTTGTTATATCTGCACAATTTAATCAAGATTTATGATAGTTTCGCAAACGCCTATTTGAGATAAAATGTAAGAGGAAGTTATAAAAATTTTAAATATAGGCTTCTGGGTGCTTCATAAGTGTGGAACACGGCAGAAACAGAGAATGGAGTATTTATGGCATATATAATTGACGGGCTGAGGAGTTATATAGGGATTGAAAACAGTATGTATAGACATATATCTGCAGAGCAGCTTGGTGCAGGTGTGCTTGACAGGCTGGCAGAGAGGACGGGGATTGATAAAGTTGACTGTATCATTGCCGGAAATGCTGTTGGTGCAGGAGGAAATATAGCAAGAGTTATGTCACTTTCAACGGTGTTTGGGGTGGAAACTCCGGCGTTTACGGTTGATATGCAATGTGGTTCATCTTTGGAGAGTATAGCACTTGCGGCGGCAAAGATAGATGCAGGACAGGCAGATATTGTTATTGCCGGAGGATTTGAGAGTAGTTCGACTGCACCGAAAAGAGCATATAATTCTAATCATCCGGACTATGCAGAGTTTGGAGATGAATGGTATAAGGTGGCGAAGTTTATGCCGGGTACACACAGTCAGACTGCGATGTTAGAGGGTGCGGAACTTACGGCAGCAGACGAAAAAATATCACGGGAAGAAATGAATGAATGGATACTTAGAAGCCACAGGCTTGCAAAAGAAGCAAGAGATAAAGGTGTTTTAAAGGACATTGTCGTGAGTGTGTCAGACGGATGTGATAAAGATGAGGGAATCCGTGACAGGATGAGTGAGAAACTGCTGAACAGGCTGCCAGCCATACTTGAAAATGGAAATATAATAACGGCAGGAAATGCGTGTCTTACAAATGACGGTGCGGCTTTTGTGATTTTGTGCTCAGAAAAGTATGTCAGGGAAAATAATTGTGAAATCAAGGGAGAATTTATCGATATTGCGGAGACAGGAGGAACACCTGATCGTAGTCCTAAGTCATGCATAGCCGCAATAGAGAAAATTCTTAAAAGAAACGGCTTAAGTCCGCAGGATATTGATGTTTATGAGTGTAATGAAGCATTTGCCGTTATAGATGTATTGTTTGCAAGGACTTTTCCAGAGCAGGTATCAAAATATAATGTTTTCGGTGGTGCACTTGCCTACGGTCATCCCTATGGAGCTTCAGGAGCGATTATAACACTTCATGCATTAAGGGCATTAGAGTTAAAAGGCGGCGGATATGCCGTGTGTGGTATTGCGGCGGCTGGCGGGGTAGGAAGTGCGATATTATTGAAAAAATAGGGGATTGTGGAAACCAGACTTATATAAGTTATGATAGTTTAAAGGACAGGGGAAAGAAAATGAATTATTATAAGATGCTATGTGAAAAAGATGAAAATAAACTTGCTTTTGTAGAGGACGGAATTCCATATACATATGAAGAACTTGAAAAAGCGGCAGATGAATATGCAGAAAAGATAAAAATAAATGCGGATGGAAATTATGGAACCGCAGTTAAAGGAATGTGGCAAAAACTTGGACAGTGTACGGAGTCCGGACGAAAAGTTTATATGATAAAAAGTGAGTCTTTTTTGGAACAGCTTATATTATTTATTGCGTGCAATAAAAATGGAGATGTACCGATGATAGTCCAAAAAGATATGACACAACTGCCTGAAATCAACGAGATACCGGATGAGGTCTGTATGGCGGTAATGACATCGGGGACGACAGGCGTGCCAAAGATACTTTACAGAACATATGAGAGCTGGGCTGATTTCTTTCCTATACAAAATGAGATATTCGGGATTGGTGAAAATAGCAGAATGTTTGTGCAGGGAAGTCTTGCTTTTACGGGTAATCTAAATCTTGTGATGGCACAGCTATATGCAGGGGCAGTTACCATTGTGGAAAACAGGTTTAATCCAAAACAGTGGGAAAAGACCATAAAACAGTGGGAAGCAGACACTATTTATCTTATTCCATCAAAATTAATGTGCATACCGGAGTGTTTTAAGGAGAAGAATGTTAATATAAAAATGATATTGTCTGGTTCGCAGAGTCTGGGAAGAAAAGATGCAGAAAGTTTAAAAAAGATATTTCCAGATACGAAAGTTATTTTGTATTATGGTGCAAGCGAGTTGAATTATATATCATATGTAACGGATGAGAATATGACGGAAAAGAGAAATCTTATAGGTAAGCCGTTTCCGAAAGTTGATGTCAGCGTAAAAGAAGGGGAGATATATGTCACAAATGATTTTCATGTGTATGGAGTGAAATGTCCGTTTACGCTTAAAGACAGAGGATATATGGATGATTGCGGCAATCTGTATTTTGACGGGCGTTCAGATGATATAGTGGGGATAAGGGGCAGAAAAGTTTCAAAAGCGAAGATAGAAGCGGCGGTGAGCGAAAAAGAGGAAATAAGCGAGGCTGTTGTGATATTGGAAAAGGACAGAGATATACTCACGCTTTATGTGGCACTTAAAGAGAGCGTAAAAGATAAATATTTAAAAGGTGATAAGAAACGGGATGAGTTAGAGAAAGAAATATATGCTTTTTTGCGAAAAAAACTTGCCCACTTTGAGATGCCGAGAAGAATAATTATTCTCGAAGATATGCCGCACAATAAGGACACGGGAAAGATTGATAAAAAACAGTTATTAAAATAAAAATGAAAAAATCGCAGCCTTCCTTAAATGAAAAATTTATCTATGTTACTTTGTTACAGTGACGGTACAAGAAGCAGATGCACCATCTTCCGATGCGGTTATGATGGTCGTGCCTGCTTTTTGTGCTTTAACTACACCTTTTTGATTTATCGTGGCAATACTTGTTTTCTTAGAAGTCCATGTCGGAGCATTGCCTGACGAAACAGAAGCAGTGAGAGTCTTAGTTTCGCCTGGTTTTAGTTTTAGTGATGAATGGTTGAGTTTTATGACAGGAGATTTAACTTCGATACTGCATATTTTTTTAACACCGTCAACAGTGGCACTAATGACCGCACTGCCGTGTTTGTGGGCAGTGACAAGACCGTTCTCATCTACGGAAACTATACTTTGTTTGTTTGATTTCCAGACGGGTGCAAGACCTGATGAGACTTCACACTTTATTGAAGCTGACTGATTTTTATAAAGAGACAGAGAAGAATGTGAAAGTTTAACTGTCGGTGTTTTTACTTTGACTTTACACAAAGCCGTTGAAGTGTCAGCTTTTATGGTGATTATCGCATCACCCGGTTTGCAGCCTGTTATATTGCCCGAATCGTCAACTGCGGCAACGCTTGTTTTGTTACTCTTATAAGTAATCTGTGATTTTGTGGAAGATTTTACATCTAATCTGAAATTTTCACCGTGTTCTATTGAAACAGATTTTTTGGATAAAACAAGCTTTGTTTTGCTTACTGTTATCTTACAACTGACCTCAGTTTTTTTTGATTTGACATTTATTTTGCAAGTTCCGGGAGATTTCGCCGTAATCTCGCCAAGCGAAGTTACGGAAGCAATCTTACTGCTCGTGCTCTTATATGTCGGAATACTGCCGTTTGAGGTGAATGCGGCAAGATAAAAAGTGTCACCTATCTTAAGCGTTCTGTTGTAACTTGTCAAAATGATGACGGGATATTGTGATGCTGCTAAGACACTGTCAGGCATGATGCCGATACAGATTGCAGCAATAAGAAATAAAGTTATAAGTTTATTGTGAAAAAATAATTTTTTTGAATCGGTCGATTTCATAATACCCTCCTTAACGGAAGGCTGCGATAATATTGTTATGCTGCTGTTCACATCAAAACAGGCAGTTATAACATTTGCTGTGCCCTGTATGTGAATAGGATTGATAGCAACAGGCAGCACATATCCGTATCGTAAACGGCAGGGGATAAAAAGTCAATAAAATATGAAAAAAACTGTGAAATATGACAAAGGAACTTATGTGGATTTGTGAAAAATGACTAAAAATTGACTGGGTAAAAAGAAAAAAGATTAGACATTTATTGTCGAAGTTGAGACATTGACTGACAGCCGCACTTCACAAAATAAAAAAAATATGATAAAATACTTAAGTGACAGGCTGTGCAGATGCGTATTGCCGTTAAGCAAAGCGGGAACGGTACGACGAGAAAATGGAAACAGTATATCGGAAATGCAGCCGAAATGACTCGTTTCGAGAAGATGCCGAGAGTACATAATAGAATATCGGAGGGTTAAATGATGGACAAAATTAGAATGACAACGCCACTTGTAGAGATGGACGGGGATGAGATGACACGTATTCTTTGGAAGATTATTAAAGATGAACTTTTACTTCCATATATAGATTTAAAGACAGAATATTATGATCTTGGTCTTGAGCACCGCAATGAGACAGACGACCAGGTTACTATTGATTCTGCTGAAGCTACAAAAAAATACGGTGTTGCTGTTAAATGTGCGACTATTACACCAAATGCAGCAAGAATGACAGAATATGATCTTAAAGAGATGTGGAAGTCACCAAACGGTACTATCAGAGCCGCTCTCGATGGAACAGTATTTCGTGCACCTATTCAGGTTAAAGGAATCACTCCTTGTGTAAAGAACTGGGAGAAACCTATCACACTTGCGAGACACGCATACGGTGATGTATATAAGAATACAGAGATTAAAGTACCGGGAGCGGGAAAAGCAGAGCTTGTATTTACGGGCGAGGACGGAAAAGAAATACGCAAGACTATTCAGGAATTTGACGGACCGGGCATCATCCAGGGAATACATAATACTGACAAATCTATCACAAGTTTTGCAAAGGCTTGTTTCAATTATGCACTTGATACAAAACAGGATTTATGGTTTGCCACAAAAGATACTATTTCAAAGATTTATGATCACAACTTTAAGGACATATTTAATGACCTTTATGAAGCAGAATATAAGGATAAATTTGAAGCAGCAGGCATAGAATATTTCTATACACTTATCGATGATGCAGTAGCACGTGTTATGAAAGCAAAAGGCGGATTTATCTGGGCTTGTAAGAACTATGATGGCGATGTTATGAGTGATATGGTATCATCAGCCTGCGGTTCACTTGCAATGATGACATCAGTGCTTGTATCACCTTCAGGAGTATATGAGTATGAAGCTGCTCATGGAACAGTTCAGAGACATTATTATAAGCACCTCAAAGGTGAGGAGACATCTACAAACTCTGTTGCAACGATATTTGCATGGACTGGAGCACTCCGCAAGAGAGGTGAGCTTGACAACATTCCTGAGCTTATGACATTTGCAGAAAAGCTTGAAAAAGCAACACTTGGAACAATCGAGTCAGGAAAGATGACAAAAGATCTTGCACTTATCACATCACTTGAGAATGTAACGGTACTTAACAGTCAGGACTTTATCAAGGCAATCAAAGAAAACCTTGACAAAGAACTTGCATAGATATTGTTCACTCGAAAGCGTGGCCGGGTTGTCAGGTCATGCACAATGTAATTAGATTTTAAATGGCACCCCTAAAGTTTTGGATTTTTGAGGGTGCCTGTTTTAAAATGTATTATCATAATCCTTGATTAGATTGTGCAATTAACATAACATATAATTAGTTTCGCAATTATCTGAGTACATTAAAAAAAGGAGGTTTTTATTATGAGTTTTGTTGTAGATGAAAAAATATTTGAGGGAAAAGTTGAGCTTCCTTCAAAAGCTTTTACGCATGGTGCAAAATTTCATTCAGATGATGTTTTTGCAACAGCATTTCTTGAAATGATAAAACCTGATATTGAGGTGATAAGAGGATTTGAAGTTCCGAAAGACTTTGACGGTATCATATATGATATTGGCAGAGGCAAATTTGATCATCACCAGAAAGATAAGGAGTACAGAGAAAACGGCTGTCCGTATGCGGCTTTCGGTCTTTTGTGGAGAGAGTTCGGAGCGGCGTGTGTCGGCGAAGAAGAAGCGGCAAGGTTTGATGAAAAATTTATACAGCCACTTGATGAGTCTGACAATACGGGATGTGACAATGATATAGCAAAGATAATAGGTGAGTTTAATCCGGGATGGGATACTGAGCAGGATTATGACGGCTGCTTTAAAAAAGCCGTAGAATTTGCAAAAGTGATACTTGTAAATCATTTTAATGCGGTCGCAGGAATATTGAGGGCAACCGAACTTGTAAAGGCTGACATGGAAAAATGTGATGGCGAGGTACTCGTGTTATCTAAATTTGCTCCGTGGAAAAATGCAGTTATTGACAGCGGATATAAATATGTTGTCTATCCGTCAAACAGAGGTGGTTACAGTGTGCAGGGAGTTCCGTTAAGTGCGGATGACAATACGCTTGTATGTGATTTTCCTGAGGAATGGTGCGGAAAGGACGCAGATGAATTAAGGCAGATAAGTGGTATAAAAACACTTAGATTTTGTCATCCGAATGGGTTTCTTGCGGCAGCAGATACACTTGAGGATGCGGTTAAAGCGGCAAGACTTTCACTTGAAATTTCATACGGTGGTATAAATATGCTTACGCAGGGATAAAATTGGGAGGTTAGATTAAAAATTTTAAAGCAGTGTGTGTGCATACATTATTTTTATGGAAATGAATAGATAAGTTTCACATTATAGTTATTTGATTAAAAAATGTCGGAAATTTTTGGTTTCCGACATTTTTTGAGTAATCCGTCACGCTTTATTTTTCAGATTCATTTATTGCCTTAATTGTCTGCTGTATATCTTCATATTTTAATTCATCAGGTGTAAATGAAAGTGTTGAGTGAATAGGGACACCGCCAAAACCGCATTTAAGGTCTTTTAATTCTTCTTCTAATGTCTTTTCAGAGTCCTCTTTATGCCGTGCTTTTACACATTTCATAAGCATATCGTCAAGAGGAGCTTTGTTTTTGGCAAATCGTTCTACATCCTCGCAGGTTGCAGCCTTGTTTACGACAAACGGAATTGTTACTGTAGATAAGACAGATACTTTCTTTGCTTTTTTTATATCTCTTGATGATGCTCCGATAAGTATCTTATAATCACCTGACGGTGCATACCAGTCGTGTATTGTTTCATTATAATATGCCCATGCTCTGAATCCAAGAGTGAATGTGACCGTTTTTGTTTCGCCGGGAGCAAGTTTTACTTTGGCAAAATTCCTTAATTCTTTAACAGGTCTGTTATCTTCATCTATATGATTTTCAATGTAAAGCTGCACGATTTCGGCACCCTCGACTTCGCCGATGTTCGTTATATCAACGCTGACTGTTACATTATCGTTATCTTTAAATGAAAAATCATTTTCTGATGCACTCTTACCGTTTATTTTCATATTATCATATCTGAATTTAGTATAGCTTAATCCGTAGCCAAATGGGAAAAGTATATCCATTTTCTTCTTATCATAATATCTGTAACCGATAAAAATTCCTTCGTTGTAATTTACCTTATCTCTGTTGCCCGGGAAGTTTAAGTATGCAGGTGTGTCCTCAATACGGAGAGGGAAAGACTCTGCAAGTTTTCCGGATGGATTGGCAACTCCGAACAAAAGATTGACGGCTGCTGCTCCTGAGGCTTCTCCGGCGAGATACATTTCAAGAACGGCATTTACTTTGTCAAGCCACGGCATAGTAATGGAAGAACCATTGTGCAGCACAACAACAACATTTTTCTGTACCTTGCATATTTCCTCTATAAGCTCGTTCTGGCATTTAGGCATATCAATATGTTTTCTGTCAAAGCCTTCATTTTCAAATGCGTCTGGAAGTCCGGCGAAAATCACGGCAATATCCGCATTTTTTGCAGCATTAACCGCCTTGTTTAAAAGTGCCTCGTCAGTAATGTCATTATCGGTATTGTAACCTTTAGCATATGTAACATCAGCAAACTGTTTTGCCGAATTTAATGCACTGTCTATTTTATGGCAGTTTATGTGGCTTGAACCGCCACCCTGAATACGGGGATTGTCAGCAAATTCGCCGATAAATGCAATCTTCTGGTTTTTGCTGAGTGGGAGTGCACCGTTATTTTTTAAAAGAACGGCACAGTTTTCAGCAGTTTCCTTTGCAATCGCATGATGCCATTCCATATCGTATTTAAAACCGGAATGTTTATCCTTTGAGATAAGTGATTTATCAACAAGTGTGAGTATTCGCCTGACGGCAGTATCTAAAGTTTCCATATCAAGCGAGCCATTATTTACGGCTTTCACGATAAGTTTATCTGTTTCACCGTGGCTTGACGGCATTTCAAGGTCTAGTCCTGCCTTAAGAGCCTTTACTCTGTCATTCATTGCACCCCAGTCAGTCATGACAAGCCCCTTAAACCCCCATTTGTCTCTCAATGTATCAGTGAGGAGCATTTTATTTTCGCATGAATACTCGCCATTTATCTGATTGTAGCTGCACATTATAGTCCACGGCTGAGCCTGTTTTACGACTTTTTCAAAAGCAGTAAGATAAATCTCGTTGAGCGTACGCTCGTCAATCTCGGCACTTATACTCATTCTGCGCCATTCCTGATTGTTTGCGGCAAAATGTTTAAGACTTGTACCAATGTCATTTTTCTGCACACCATTTACAAAAGCAGCACCCATCTCGCCGGCAAGATAAGGGTCCTCAGAAAAATATTCAAAATTTCGTCCGCATAAAGGTGAGCGTTTCATATTAATGCCCGGTCCGAGCAAAACAGATATATCTTCACTCTGACACTCTTTACCAAGAGCATTTCCAACATTTTCTATAAGCTCCCTGTCAAAAGAGCAGGCGAGGGCAGAAGCGGTTGGAAAGCAGATGGCTTCAATACTGTCAAGAAGTCCGAAATGTGCAGGACTGTCATCCTCTTTCCTGAGTCCGTGAGGACCATCCGAAACCATAGCCGAAGGAAGGTTGAGTCTGTCAATCCTTTTTGTGTGCCAGGCATCAGCGGCAGAGCAAAGAGAAGCTTTTTCTTCAAGTGTCATCTCTGAAATAAGTTTGTCAATATTGATTTTTTCCATAAAATTAAATCCCCCATCTTCTATAATTCTTTTACAAGTTTTTTTGCTTTTTGCACATTTACATTGTAATTTACATAGCAATGCCGCAAGCTGTAGTTTTAGTTGTGATTAAGATATCTTTAAAACCACACATCATTTAATAAGAATTTTATCACAATATGATGAGAGGGTCAAAGTAGTAATGTTATAAGTATTCTATTATTTATCGAAATGGTGGTTTGAGGATATATTCTGCTGTGAGTGAGCGTGATTGTTGATATAAAACTGCTCAAATAGATAAATTGTTGATAGAGATTAAAAAATAGGAATAAAAGCGAAAAATGCTTGACTTATGCACAAGAATATTGTAAAATAGTGAAATGTGGCGTGTGACATGCTGAACCAAAGCCCCGGTAGAGCATCTACGCGCAGTATAATTAATTTATGTAGTAGATAAGATTCTAAGTGAATAAGTTAGGAGGTACTGGGATGAAGAGTTATATGGCTAGCCCATCCACAATTGAAAGAAAATGGTATGTAGTTGATGCTACAGGACATACATTAGGACGTCTTGCAACAGAAGTTGCAAATGTATTAAGAGGTAAAAATAAGCCTACTTATACACCACATATTGATACAGGTGATTATGTTATCGTTATCAACGCTGACAAGATTAAAGTAACTGGTAAGAAACTTGACCAGAAAATTTACTACAATCACTCAGATTATGTTGGTGGAATGAAAGAAACAACACTCAAGGAAATGCTCGCTAAGAAGCCTGAGTATGTTATAGATCATGCAGTAAAAGGTATGCTTCCAAAGGGACCACTTGGTCGTCAGATGTTTACAAAACTTCATGTATATGCCGGTGCAGAGCACGGACATGAGGCTCAGAAGCCGGAAGTATTAGAAATCAAAGAGAGAGCATAATTGAGAGGAGGAAAATACAGTGGCAAACGCAAAATTTTATGGAACAGGTAGAAGAAAAAGCAGTATTGCTAGAGTATATTTAGTACCGGGTACAGGTAAAATCACAATTAACAAAAGAGACATTGATGAGTACTTTGGTCTTGAAACATTAAAGATTATCGTTCGTCAGCCACTCGAGGCTACAAACACAACAGATAAATATGACGCTATCATCACAGTTCGTGGTGGCGGATTTACAGGACAGGCAGGAGCTATCAGACATGGTATCTCAAGAGCTCTCCTTACAGTAGATGGAGATTTCCGTCCTGCACTTAAGAAAGCTGGTTACTTAACTCGTGACCCACGTATGAAAGAGCGTAAGAAATACGGTCTTAAGAAAGCTCGTAGAGCACCACAGTTCTCAAAGAGATAATTTACGAGAATATCGGATATATATACAAAAATCCCCGAAAACATTGTTTTTCGGGGATTTCTTTATGGTGTGCCTTGCGGTGCACATTTCTAATGCACACAAAAATGATTATCGACGGTTAGGAAAATATCAGTTGAAAATATACCGATATCGTGATATTCTATATGAAAATTGTTATATAAAATGGAGAGAACTGTATGAGTGTAGAATATAGTAAACTATGGGATATATTAAAAAATAGAAATATGAAGAAAATTGAATTACAAAAGGCTGCGAAGATAAGTGGCAATATATTAGCACGATTGGGCAATAATGAGTATGTTTCTATGGAGACAATAGAAAAGATATGTAGAACCTTAGATTGTTCTGCTGATGACATTTTGCAATTTAAATAGCGAGGATTCTCTATGAGAAAAATTATATTAAGTTTTAGCCTCGAATGGTATGAACAGTTAAAATCAGGGGATAAAATATATGAGCATAGGAAAAGATTCTGTAAAGAGCCAGTGGAAGCTTATATATATTGGATTGCCATATAGACAATTGGTTGCGATTGTTGAATTGGAAAAACCTGAAAATATCGAAGATTGGCTTGAAAAATACAGCTATGATGAAGAAGCAGTTGAAAGGATAAAAGATTATCTTACTAGAAATAAGGTTGCTATGCCGATATTTTCTTTTCAAGAAATAGAACCAATTGATATGCGTAGGATGGAGAAAGATATTTCTGGTTTTAGAGTGCCTATATCATATATGTTTCTGGATGATAAACCAGAGTTATTGAAATATATTGATTTAAGGACTAAATACAAAAATAAAAGAATAGAACATGATTTTACACATATATCATCTAAAGATATATGTGTATGCTGAAAGGATGATAAAATGATTGATAAAGTATATGTTCCACCAATAAAGATACAGGGAATAAAAACAAAAATTGTTCCTCTTATTTCAGAAGTTGCGTGGGTAGATGATAATATTACTTGGATTGAGCCTTTTATGGGGTCTGGTGTTGTTGGATTAAATTTAGCACCTAAGCACGCGGTTTTTGCTGATACAAATCCGCATACTATAGCATTATATAATGCCATACAGAGTGGAAAAATCACATCATATGATGTTAGAGAATTTTTGGAGAAGGAGGGAAAGGAATTAGAAGAAAAAGACGAAAAGCATTATTATTATATTAGAGATAGATTTAATGAAGAGCATAATCCACTTGATTTTTTGTTTTTGAATAGAAGTTGTTTTAATGGAATGATTCGATTTAATCGAAATTATCAATTCAATGTTCCATATGGACATAAACCGAAGAGATTTGCAAAGGCATATGTTACAAAGATAGTGAATCAGGTTAAACGACTGGAAGATATATTTCCAGATGTCGATTGGAAATTTAAGTGCCAATCTTTTGAACAGACAATAAGCGAAGCTGATACTCAATCTTTTATATATTGTGATCCACCATATATTGGAAGACATGTTGATTATTATGATAGTTGGGATGAGAATCACGAGGTTAGATTACATGATGTGTTAGTAGATTCCGGAGCTCATTTTATGTTATCTACATGGGACAAAAACAAGTATAGAAAAAATGAGTATATCGATACAGTTTGGAAAGAATGTTGGAAGGTAAATCAAGAACATTTTTATCATGTTGGGGCAAAGGAATCTAATAGGAATTCGATGTTGGAAGCACTTTTAATGAATTATAATCCACAAAATGTACCAGCAATGAAAAAAAATGAGGAGTCATATATTCAGATGTCTTTTTTGTATGAAGTGGCAAATGCTTAGCAATATACGAGGAGGAATGAAATGGGACTAGACTTTATAAGGTTATTTAACAAGAAGTTAGAAGAAAAAGATATTGATTGGGAAGTCAGTGCATTAGCATCTCCAGATGGAAAGCTGTTTTCACTTGGAAGTGATTCAAAACTTATTGGACGAATTTTCGAGTTGATTTCGTACAATATTTTACAAGAAATAGCAGATGAGAATGGACTGATTTTATATCCATCTCCACGGCAAACAGTATATCCAGATTTTACATTAATGAAAAGTGAAGCGGATACAGAAAAAATTGCTGTTGATATAAAGACTACATACAGAAAGTTTTTGAAGAATGGACAGCCATCGGGATATGTGTTTACATTAGGTTCTTTTGCTTCATATATGCGAGATGGGAAGAAAAATATTTCATTTCCATATGACCAATATGCAAAGCATTATGTAATTGGTTTTGTATATACTAGAAATGACAATGCTTCAGAAGGTCAAATGTTTGATATTAAGGATTTGGGTAAGTTGCCAGTGCCATACAAAGATGTAGAGGTATTTGTACAAGAAAAATATAAAATATCAGGTGATAAGCCAGGAAGTGGAAATACAGAAAATATCGGTTCTTTTAAAACAAATAGAATGGAATATTTAGTAAATGGAGAAGGCCCATTTTCCGGGTTAGGAATTGACATATATGAAGATTATTGGGCTGGATATAAGAAGTACAGAGGAGAGTTGACATATACTTCGTTAGATGGATATTTTGATGTTCAAGAAGAACAAGGAAATGACATTGCAAGATTAAAAAGAAATTATGAATATTGGAAAAAGATGCACAAATAATTTCCTATATAGATATACTACTGGTTAGATAGTGTATGCTATTATCCTAATTCAGTTTTTTACGAATGTCCAGTTTGTGGACAATATGAATATTCAATGGAGAAATAGTACATATGAAAAATTAGATGATAAAGAATTAGTAAATTAAGCATTATATATGACGGCATATTTGTATGAAGGAAGTGATATTTATCCGGATCAATTTGAGCCCGACAAAAAGATTGATTGATAAGGGGTTAAGAACAATATAAAAATAATCAAGCATATAAAAATGTTTCTTAAAAGTTATTTTCTAACAAGTGAAGTATGAAACATATTTATATGCTTTTTTAATGTATAGGAAAATGCTCATAAAATAATTCCACCAACGAGATTAACAACAACCGCTGCAACCCATGCGATACTGCATTGAAGCAATATGACAAGCAATGCCCATTTTCCACCAAGTTCACGCTTTATTGAAGCTATTGCCGCAACACAAGGTGTGTACAAGAGGCAGAATACTAAGAGTGCCATTGCGTTTACAGGTGATATGATTCCGAGTAAAAATGATGTTTTTGGTATAAGTACCGAAAGTGTTGATACCACGCTTTCTTTAGCCATAAATCCGCAGATAAGTGCCGTGCATATACGCCAGTCGCCAAATCCGGCAGGCGAAAAGACAGGAGCGATAACGCCCGCTATGGATGCTAAAATACTTGATTTTGAGTCTTCTACCACATTGAATCTGAAATCAAAATTTTGTAATACCCATATGACGATTGTAGCAAGAAAGATTATGGTGAAGGCTTTCTGGAGAAAGTCTTTCGCTTTTTCCCATAAAAGCTGAGCTACATTTTTTATGCCTGGCATACGATAGTTAGGAAGCTCCATAACAAATGGAACGGGTTCGCCTTTGAAGAGTGTTCTTCTAAATATCAGTGCGGCAGTTATGGCAAAAATAATGCCAATAAAATAGAGCAGTATCATGACAAGTGCTGCGTTGCCGGGGAAAAACGCAGTTGCAAAAAATGCGTATATAGGCAGTTTTGCCGAGCAGCTCATAAAAGGTGTGAGCAGTATCGTCATTTTTCTGTCGCGTTCTGAGGAAAGAGTTCTGCTTGCCATAACACCGGGAACTGTACAGCCGAAGCCTATGAGCATAGGGACTATACTTCTGCCAGAAAGTCCTATTTTTCTTAAAAGCTTATCCATGATAAATGCAACACGAGCCATATAACCGCTGTCCTCCAGCAATGACAAAAACAAAAATAATGTTACAATAATAGGAAGAAAGCTGAGTACACTTCCCACACCGTTAAATATTCCGTCAATTACAAGAGAATGAAGGACACTGTTTACATTGAGTGATGTCAGAGCTTTGTCGACAGCATTTGTGAGAAACTCGATACCAAGTTCAAGCAGGTTTGAAAGTGCAGCACCGATTACATTAAATGTAAGATAGAATACGAGTGCCATGATGATGGCAAAACTTGGGAGTGCCGTGTATTTTCCAGTCAGTACCTTGTCGATTTTTCGGCTTCTCGTATGTTCTTTACTTTCGTGTGGTTTTACAACAGTTCCATCGCAGGTTTTTAATATAAAGTGAAATCTCATGTCGGCTATGGCTTCTGCACGGTCGAGCATTCTGTCTTCTTCCATCTGCTGGATAATCTGTTCAAGTATATTTGATTCTTTTTCATTTAAGTTAAGGGCTTCTTTGATAAGAGAGTCACCTTCGGCAAGTTTTGATGCTGCAAATCGTACAGGGATATAAGCCTTTTTGGCTTTGTCCTCGATGAGGTGCATAATTCCGTGAATACAAGCATGGACGGCACTGCCGTTATCATCAGGAGAGCAGAAATCGGTTCTTATAGGTGTTTCCTGATATTTTGTTACATGGAGTGCATGGTCTATAAGTTCTTCTATGCCTTCGTTTTTTGCAGCAGATATAGGAATTACCGGGACGCCGAGCTGTTTTTCCATCTCATTTATATGTATTGCACCACCATTTTCCCTTACCTCATCCATCATATTAAGGGCAATGACCATTGGAATATTAAGTTCAAGAAGCTGCATTGTCAGATATAGATTTCTTTCTATATTAGAGGCATCGACAATGTTTATGATACCTTTTGGTTTATCTTTCAGTATAAATTCTCTGGTTACTATTTCCTCGCTTGTATAAGGCGACATTGAATAAATACCGGGCAGATCGGTGATAAGGGTGTTTTTGTGGTCTTTTATCACACCGTCTTTTCTGTCTACCGTTACACCGGGAAAGTTCCCTACATGCTGGTTTGAACCGGTAAGTCTGTTAAAAAGTGTTGTTTTGCCACAGTTTTGGTTGCCGACAAGGGCAAAAGTCAATACTTCATCATCAGGCAGAGGATTGTGGTGTTCTTTTTTATGTTCTTCGTTATATTCGCCAAATCCTGGATGAGGAATCGACTTGTGTGGTTTGCTTTTCTTCGGTGTTTTATCGGATACAATCGGTTCAACTTCAATTTTTTTCGCATCGTCAAGTCTAAGTGTCAGATCGTATCCGTGAAGTTGTAATTCAAGCGGATCACCCATAGGTGCAAGTTTTATAAGAGAGAGAGTAGTTCCTTTTATAAGTCCCATATCGAGAAAATGCTGTCTTAAAGCACCCTCACCGCCAACGGATATTATTTTGGCACTGTCACCGGCTTTTAAGTCACTAAGATTTATTTTTTTGTTCATTTTATCCTCATTTCCGAGCAATGATTAGTTATTAAGCTAAGATACGAATTAGTATTTGTAATATAAAAGCCATTTGTTTTTGCTCAGGTACAAACAGCCACTTTTTGATATGACTTATCAAAAAACATCTGATTACTGATAAATCTTATCAAAAAGCGGGACTGTTCGCAATAGTTAAATAAAAATCAATCAGATGATAAGCCACAGTTTAGTCATGAAAAGACAATGAATGTATAGTATTAATATCTATACTGAATATGTGAATAATTATACACTAGAAAACGAGTGGAGATAAAATAGAGTAATACAGAGTGTTTAAAAAAATTAAAGAAATAAAATAAAATTTTATATTTTAATTGCTTCAGATTTGTGGTATTATATTATGACAAAAGAAAATAGTTATTAGTCACATCATATATGTGACCAGTGACGAAAGTTCGGGAGGTAGGTCTTATGGCTGATGTTAATCAGGAAGTTAAAGAATTAAAAGAGAAGATTGAGTTTTGTTCGTATGTTATGAAATATGGGAGACTGATTGATATGTCTTCTGATCAGACTGTTAAAGCGTTCAAACTTAAATGTGAATTGGAAGATGAGCTGAGATTCATCGAATTAAAAAATAAAAATGGAGGCAAATAAAAGAGTGTTGCCAGAAATTAAAACTACCGTAATATTATCCTATAATAAAGCGGTAGTTTTTTTGTTTGAATTTTTACATTGAAATTAATTTGGAAAAATCACAAATTTTTGTTTAAAATCTGTAATGTTAAATTAAAAAATCTTTACTCCATAGGGTTCTAATGTAAGTTTATCACCTGATATAGTGCTGAAACTTAATTCTTTATCAGTGACATTCAGGTAAAATTCTATTGTATCACCGTTTTCGTCCTCACGCTTATGATATTCTATTCCATCGGGGAGTACATAGTATGGTGTTTCTGTTTCTTCAAGCATAGTCTTGAAAAGCTCAGACATTGTATTCATATCAAGTCTTGCAGCAACATAGTATGATTTGCCATCACCATATGTTTTTCGTGTTACAACGGGAGTTCCGGCATAAAAATCACTGTCATATCTTGCGATAACATCTGCATCTGATACACGGAGAATTTCAGCATAATCATGGATTTTGGCTTTGTTTCCATTTGTGAATGTGGCTGAATTTATGTCGCAGTCATAAAGTGTATCAATTTCTTCACTTATTAAGCCAAATAGCTCGCTAAGTCCGTTGCCTGGAAAACCACCGAGAAAACAGAGTGTGTTATCATCTACATAACCCGTGAGATATGTTGCAAGGAGCTGACCGCCTCGTTTTACAAATTTTTTGAGATTATCAGCTGTGCCCGGTCTTAACATATATAGCATAGGTGCGACAACTACATTGTAGTCGTCAAGATTATCATCTGATGCTACTACATTCATGTCTATTCCAAGCTTTAAAAATTCATGGTAAATGTCAGCACAGGTCTGAGGATAATTTTTTGTTTCGTCTGAAAGTCCACGCATATTTTCAATAGCCCACATATTATCCCAGTCAAAGAGAAGTGCTGCTTTAGGTTTTACCAGTGTTCCCTTTACCTTTGAGAGATTGTCAAGCATTTCTCCGACTTTGGCAACTTCTTTAAATATTCTGGTATCATCGGTGCCTAGATGGTCTACGACTGCACCGTGGAACTGCTCAAAAGCACCTCTGCTCTTTCGCCACTGGAAATACTGTACCGTGTCAGAACCACATCCTATAGCCTGTGCAGAAAAGAGTTTATGCACACCGGGACGCTTGAGTTTATTGTATCTGTGCCAGTTTGCAAGTCCCGGAGCACTTTCCATAAGCATATAAGGCTGGTCTTTTTTCATTGAACGCATAACTGCGTGGTCAAAAGAACTTCTCGCCATTGTGTCGGCAAAAGTTTCATAGTTATTATGGAAGAAAGGATAAGAGTCCCATGAAATAACATCAAGCTCTTTTGCCATCACACGATAATCAAGCCCTGGAAAAAGCTGCATAAAGTTTGTTGTGACAGGAATATTTGGTGTTCTCCTTTTGAGGATTTCAATCTCTGACTTCATATAATCAGTAGTATTCCATGTGGTAAAGCGTTTCCACTCGAGATTTAGCCCCATTATGCTGAACTCACCGTTGGCATTTGGAGGTTCTATCTGTGAAAAATCATTGTATGTATGACTCCAAAAACTTGTCCACCATGCCTTATTTAATTTATTTATATTGTGGTCAAATTTATCAGCGAGATAGTCCTGAAATTTCTTTTTGCACAGAGGGCAGAAACACTCACCGCCAAATTCATTTGATATATGCCACATTGCAAGTCCCGGATGGTCGCCTACAGTGTCGATTATCTTATTTATAATGATACCGGTTTTTTCTCTGAATTTAGGTGATGACATACAGTGATTATGTCTGAAACCGTGGTGTGCACGGTGGTCATCAGCATTTACACGCATACACTCAGGATATTTTTCGTCAAGCCAGGCAGGGCGGGCACCTGAAGGTGTTGCAAGAATGGTATAGATGCCATTTTCATAGAGTTTATCCATAATGTTTTTGAGCCAGTCCATATGAAACTCGCCCTCTGACGGTTCATAGGCTGCCCATGCGAATATGCCTACGGACATACTTGTCATCTTTGCTTTTTTCATAAGTTCAATATCTTTTTCAAGAATGTCGGGGCGGTCAAGCCACTGGTCAGGGTTGTAGTCTGAGCCGTGGAGCAGTCCCTTTATCTGAGGAAATAAAATTTTTTTACTCATATAACATACCTCCAAAATTAAGTGTAAAGTATTAAGATTATAACATTTATAAGGGATATTCACAATGCAAGATTGGAATAACAGTTACAATAAATGTAACAGTTTTACCATAAAAAGGTACTTAACAATACAATGAGTAGTTAAATGTCTTGCTGATTATCTTTATAAGGCTTAAGTGATATGAGTTAAAAATACAGGCACATGGCGAGATAGCCGCAGCACCAGTGCAAAAACACGCATCCCCACAGATTTTGGTGTCTTTCATATACATATCCGAGAGCCATACTGAGTAAAAATGCACTCATCATAAAATAGAATCCGAAAGGCATATGCATAAGTGAAAAGAGCAGAGAAGTTAAAAATATGCTGAAAAATTTCTGGAAGCGTATTTTCATAAGTGATTTTACACTTGTCTGTATCACGCCACGGGCAAGAAATTCCTGAACAAAGGCGGTGAATACATAGGTGTAGACACCTGAGAGCGAACCACCTATATAGTAGTCCTTTATTTTGTAACCGAGTAACATAAGTATGGCTTTGCTAAGCAAAAGTATGCATGAAGCGACAGCCGCTATGGATAGAGACTCGACAATCGTTTTTTTTATTGTGTTTTTCCGTGGGATAAGTCCTATGTCACGCATTGAAAAGCTTGTCATAAAGACTATAACGAGAAAAAGCAAAAAGGTTATACATTCTATAATCTGAGTGTAAACGGAGGATTTTAAATATATATGTAAAGTAAATTGCAAAAGACTCCATGTCATAAGGAAAACACTGATACAGAGTATAAGACCTGCAAAAATAAAAGCACAGTCATGTTCATGCTGTCTTAATTTATATTTGTCGGTGTCATCTTCTATAAGTATTACCATGCCGTTAAAACCGGTGTCCGAGTTATAATCGGCATCGGGGTCAAACAGTTCCGTCTGCGATGGTTTTAAAAGACTTATATCTATATTAAAATAGTGTACTTCTTTTTCTTTGCCAAAACGGTATCTTATTGAAGTTTTTGGCATTACTTTTCCCTTGTCGATACTTTCACGGAAAAGTTTGTTGAAAGCTCTGTTTTTTTTGTTATTCATAAAAAGTTCTTTAAAGGACTTTCCAAGAATATCTTTTTTGGATGAAATTCTTAAAATTTCAAGACTTGCTGAATTGCAATAAGTTATAGTGCCGTCAGAGTCAAGGGTTATGACCCCGTCTGACATATTTTCAAATATCATATTTTTCTGGTCGGCAGATATGGTTGCCGGAAATTGTGGTGACATAGGAATACCTCGCTTTGTTAAATCTGGTAACAGTTCTAACTTTTTATGGCTGAACTGTTACATAATATAATCATATCATACTTCTATTGCATTTTTTTATCAAATTGGCATTGTTTATATTGACTTTTTTATCAAATTATACGAAAATAGGCATGGTATTCAATAATACATAATTATATATATAAAATTTAGAAATGGAGATGATTGAATGTTTGGTTTTGGTCAGTTAATAGACACTTTAAAGAAAAGTCCAAAGAAGATCGTTTTTACGGAAGGTGAGGATTCGCGTATTCTTGAGGCTTCTTCAAGATTACTTGCAAGTAATTTCCTTCATCCTATTCTTATTGGAAATGAAGAAAAGATTATGGATGCAGCAGAGGAGTGTGGTTTTAACATTCGAGGTGCTGAGATTATAGATCCTGAAAATTATGAGAAGATGGACGAGATGGTTGAAATGCTCTGTGAAATCAGAAAGAAAAAAGGTTTGACGCCTGAAATGGCAAGAGAAGTTCTTTCACAGGCAAACTATTTTGGAACTATGCTTGTAAAAATGGGTGTTGCTGATTCATTACTTGGCGGTGCTACATATTCAACGGCTGACACAGTTCGTCCGGCACTCCAGTTGATAAAGACAAAGCCGGGACACAGTATCGTATCATCATGCTTTATACTTGTAAGACCAAGTGCTACAGGTGAAAATGAGGTTATCGCTATGGGTGACTGTGCGATAAATATCAAACCGACTGAGGATGAACTTGTAGAGATAGCAGGTGAGGCTTCAAAATGTGCAAGGATATTCGGTGTAGATCCGCAGGTTGCATTTTTAAGTTATTCGACACATGGCTCAGGAAAGGGAGAAGATGTTGACAAGATGAGAAATGCAGCTCAGAAAGCAAGAGCAAAGTACCCTGATCTTCCTATAGATGGCGAGCTTCAGTTTGATGCTGCCGTATCACCTAGAGTCGCAAGGACAAAGTGTCCTGAATCAGAGGTTGCAGGTCACGCAAATACATTTATATTCCCTGACATTAATGCCGGAAACATTGGATACAAGATTGCACAGCGTATGGGTAATTTTGAGGCATATGGTCCTATACTTCTCGGACTTAATGCACCGGTTAATGATCTGTCAAGAGGATGTAATGCATCAGAGGTTTATTCTATGGCAATCATTACAGCAGCATTAGCTAACAACATTTAACATTATCAGGCAGCAGAGCAGATTGCGGGTATCTGCCTGACTGACAATAAATTACAAACTATAAATAAAAGCGGAAAATGATGTTTGAATTAATAAGACAATACGGCTTCTAAAATAAATGGCAGGAGTTATATTGTGCAAAGACAGCAGATTCCGCTTTGTTTATCATTATCGGATAATAGGACTGGTATATATGAAAGATAAGTTTTTCTTAATGCATATGATGCCTATAGTGAGGGCTCATATTGCGATATTTGATGAAAATGGAAATGTAAAAGAGCAATTATCTGAATCGAGAGAAGAAGATTTAAAACTATATTCAGAAATTATTAAAAAATCAAGGAAAGATTTCCCATATATTATACTTATTGATACAAGTGTTGTTGTATGCGTTATGTGGAATGAGGCAGAAAAAGAATTTATTGTTATAGGAAAGACTGCACTTTACAGTGAATTTGAAAATCGCAACCAGGATATACTTGAATGTCCCAAGGACACATATACATCTGCGATAATACTTATATGGAATAAACTTACGGGTAAAATGATAGGTAAAGGTGATCTCTGGACAAAGAACATAGTTCTTGATGATTCTGTCAGTAAGTTTGTAACAGAGAATATATTTGAATATCAGGAGAATGGAAAGCGGCATAATCCATATGCACAGGAGCAGAGGGAACATGACAGTATAAGGCGTGGCGATATAGAGGGACTTAAGGCAAGTATAAATGAGGTTTATCCGGGTGAGATAGGGAAACTTGCGGAAAATCAGGTCAGGAGTATAAAAAATGTTGCGATAGCGGTTATAACTTGTGCTTCAAGGTGTGCCATAGAGGGTGGATTAAATGCGGAGAAAGCATTTTCAATGGCTGACGGATATATAATGTATATAGAAGAAGAGATGAATGATCCGGTAGAGATAGAACGGGTTGTAAGGGAAGCCGAGTTTAATTATGCCAGGGATGTGCATGATTTAAATAGAAAAAACATAAAAAATCCATTGATACATCAGGTTAAGGATTATATATTCTCTCATATACACGAACAGCTTATGGTAAGAAATATTGCCAGATATATAGGGGTTTCACCAAATTATCTTTCAGAACAGTTCAGCCGGTTTGAAGGAGTTACACTTAAACAGTATATTATTGATGAAAAAATAAAATCAAGTGAATATCTGTTAAAATTTACGGATTATTCTCTTCAGGAGATAAGCAGTTTTTGTGCGTTTAGTTCGCAGAGCAGATTTAGTGTATATTTTCAAAGAAAAAATGGTATCACACCTGCAAAATATAGAAAAATGTATCAAAAAGGGAAAAAATAGAAAAAAAACAGAAAAAAAACAGTATTTTTTGTAGTTAAATCAGTAGAAAATGTATATAATAAAAGTTCCATTAATGATATAGTAGCGTGAAAAGTTGCAAAATGTATTTTTTTGAGATGAAAAGGAGTGTTTTTGTAATGAACAAAGTAAACATTAAGTTTAGAGATGTAACTGACGTAAACAGGTTTGTTCACATTCTCTCAAAATACGATGCTGATTTTAATTTATACTGTGGAAGTTATTATGTAGATGCAAAATCTTTGCTTGGCATTATGACTATGGATCTTAGAAACAGTATGTGGATGACAGGAAACTGTGAACCGGCTGAAGCAAATCAGATTATTCGTGAATTAGGAGACTTCGTTGCAGCATAATTTGTTATGAAAGCAGACCGGAAGATATGGATATAGATTGAAAAAGCACAAAACTCTGCGCTTGTTGCAGATTACATTTGTTATGTAAACTGCAGCCTACATTTCACATTAGTTGTGAGATGGCAGAGTTTTTTTCTTTTACAAACATATAGTTTTGTGATAAAATAAAAAATGCTTATTGTTCGCAGATTTAATGTGAACAGTAATAAAATGTACTTGCAGAAAAATGGCTACTGTTCAGAGGAGTGAATAGAGACAAAAAAATAATGGTGGAGGATAGAATATACCATGCAGAAAAAAGTTTTAACATTTATGCTGGCATTTGTGCTGTCATTATCATTTGTGACTACTGCATCAGCGATGGGTTATCATGAAAGTGATATTGAAAAATATATTATGGGGCAGTTATCAAATGCAAAGATACCGGGAGGTTCCGTTTCTATAGTAACATCAGGAAAAGAGGTGTATAGTGCATCTTTTGGAGATGTGCCGGAGACAACATCTGATTTAAAGATTGGTTCAGTGAGTAAAGTATTTACCTCATTAGCCGTATTGCAGCTTGCGGATTCAAAAAAACTAAAACTTGACACAAGTGTTTCTGAGCTGGTTACAGGATTTGATGGAAATAATGATGTGACAGTTGAGGAGCTTTTGAGACAGACAAGCGGCTATACTGCTGAACAGAGTATAAAGGGTGACAGGATTCCTGCTCCGGATGGAAAAAAGGGAGAATATAAGGACGCAAGGATAAACTATGCGATACTTGGAAAAATAGTAGAAGCTGTGTCTGAAAGTGACTATTCAGAATATATTCAGAAAAAGATTGTAAAACCATTAAAACTTGAGTCAACATATACTACCGATGAAATGTCAGGAAAAGATATTGTGGGTGGTCATGATAATATTTTTGGGCTTCCGGTTGCAAAAAGAGCAGTGAGCAATGACGACAAAGAGTGGGATGCAGTTTCAGCTACAGGTATTGTTTCAGATGCAAAAGACATGGGAAATGTTTTGAGTATGTATCTCGCAGCGGGTGGACAGACCCTTTCTTATGATCAGATTGAAAAAATATATTCCGATGGTGTAGATTGCGGAAAAACAATATTCGGAACAAATGGAACATCAAGTCTTGGATGGATAAAAACAAAAGTCGGCAAGCAGGATGTATATTATGTTTCAGGAGCTATAGATGGTTACATTTCGGCAGCTTTTCTCGTACCGGGTCAAGATGTTGGAATTGCTATGCTTTTTGATACATCTGATGTAATTTCAGGTAATGATGTAATTTCTGAACTTATGTCAAATGTTGTATGTCTTGCAATAGGCGAGAAAGCGAGAACAATAGATTCAAAAGCAGTCATGATGCCGCATATTGAGTTTGATGTTGTATATGTCATTGCATTTTTTGCGTCACTTCTTCCTATGTTCATGATGAGCTGGTGGTATAGAAGAACAAGAAATAAAGGGATTGGCATAGTTAAGACTATTGTGGATGTGGTTGTTCATATTGCACTTCCTATAGTGATATATCAATATGTGCCTGTGGTTGTTGAAAATATTCTCGGTGAGTCTCTTAATTCATGGTTTATGATAAAGAAATTTTTGCCGGAGTGCTATTATATCACACTTGTTGTTGAAGCAATACTTATTATCGGAATACCGATAAAGATAATCGCAGCGATTGCAGCTAAGAAGAAAGGTCCATTTGATGAGGACGAAGAAGCAGCAGACGGATATATAGAAGAAGCAGCGATGGAGGAAAACTCAGAGACAAAATACGATGCGGGAGAGAATAAGACTGCCGAAGAAGAAAAAGATACAGAAAATGACAGTAAATCTGATGCAGGTGACGATGAAGAAACCGTGGCGGCAGAGGACAATGACAAAGCATCTGACATGGACTTAGAAAAAAAGGCTGCCGAAGAAGATGCAGAGAGTGAAAATAAATCTGATGCAGATGGCACTGGAAAGCCTGTGGTAACAGCAAAATCAGGGGACAACGACAAAATTCCAAAATGGAATATGAGGGCAGAAGAAAAGAAAACGGCACATGATGACGAAGAACTGATGGATGAAGCTGCCGCAACTGTCGAAAAGACAGTACAAAATGATGCAGAGGATAAGAAAAAAGATAAAATTTCTTCAGATTTAAATTCCGATGAACTTATACAGGAAGAAAGCCACATATCTGATATGGCAGAAGAAAAGAAAGAAAGTGAAACGGTCAAGACTCCGGAAGAGGTTGTAAAAGAGTTTAAGACACGAAAAGATAAAAAAACTGAGGAGTATGAGAGCAGTTTTGAGAGAGAGGCTGTAAAAGCTCTTGAAAATGACAATTTGGAAAAACAGTATGAAACGGATGAGGAACTTTCAAGCATTAAGTCGGATTCTGATATGCAGACAGCGGTTCCGAAGCTTAAAAAGAAGTATCATCCTCAGAAAGGGATGCCGGTCAAGATAGTTATAGAACCGGATGATGACCTTGGAAATTAAAAATATGTGCTCTAAATTGACATTTGTCAGTTTAGGGCTTTTTTGATGAAAGATGCAGTGATAGCGGCACTGAGTTTGCAAAGCAGACTTTTGTTACTATTTATATAAGAAAGGTTTGGTGTTTAACTATGATTAAAGGAACTGAATTATTTGTAAAGGCATTGAAAGAGGAGGGGGTTGATACACTTTTCGGTTATCCGGGAGGTCAGGCGATAGATCTTTTTGATGCACTGTACGACCAGGATGATATTGAAGTCATTCTGCCAAGACATGAGCAGGCACTTATACATGCGGCAGACGGATATGCAAGGTCAACAGGAAAGACAGGTGTGTGCCTTGTCACAAGCGGACCGGGTGCAACAAACCTTGTAACCGGAATTGCTACAGCAAATTATGACAGCGTTCCGCTTGTATGCTTTACAGGTCAGGTTCCGCTAAACCTTATGGGAAATGATGCGTTCCAGGAAGTAGATATAGTAGGAATAACGAACAGTATATGCAAATACAGCGTAACAGTAAGAAAGAGAGAGGACCTCGGACGAATAATAAAAGAAGCTTTCTACATAGCAAAAACAGGCAGACCGGGACCTGTAGTTGTTGACATACCGAAAGATATTCAGGTTGCGATGGGAAGTGAAGAATATCCTGAGGAAGTAAATATAAGAGGTTATAAGCCTAGTGAGGGTGTCCATGTTGGACAGATAAAAAAAGCCGTGAGCATGATGAAAAGGGCAAAAAAGCCATTGTTCTTACTCGGAGGAGGAGTAAATCTGTCGGGGGCAAACGAACAGATGAAAGAGCTTGTCGAGATGACGGGCATCCCTGCGATAACAACCATTATGGGAAAAGGTGCAATATCATCAAAGCACAGATTATATCTTGGAAATATTGGAATACACGGAAGTTATGCGGCAAACCATGCGGTAAGTGAATGTGATCTTCTTATTTCCATAGGTACAAGATTTAATGACAGGATAACGGGAAAGATAAGTGAATTTGCAAAGGATGCAAAGATAGTGCATATAGATATAGACTCCGCTTCTATTTCAAAAAATATTGTCGTAGACATTCCTATAGTAGCAGATGCAAAACTTGCCATAGAAAAACTTATCGAGTACGGAGCACCGCTCAAGATAGAAAAATGGGTAGAACAGACGCTTGAATGGAAAGAAAAATATCCTATAAACATGGATAAATATGAGGGACTTACACCTGAAAAAGTAATAAAGTACATAAATGATAACTTTGAAAGACCTATCGTAAGCACAGATGTAGGTCAGAACCAGCTCTGGACAACGCAGTTCTTTGATATAGAGACAAACAGACAGCTTCTTACATCGGGCGGACTCGGAACAATGGGGTATGGATTTCCGGCGGCAATAGGAGCAAAGATAGGAAATCCTGAAAGACCTGTTATAGCAATATCAGGTGACGGCGGTATGCAGATGAACATTCAGGAATTTGCGACAGCTATGGTTTATGAACTTCCTGTCATTGTAGTAGTATTCAATAACGGTTATCTCGGAAATGTAAGACAGTGGCAGCAGCTTTTCTTTAACAAGAGATATTCAAGTACCTGCCTTACATATAGAAAGAGCTGCAACCGTGACTGTATGAATAAAGATAAATGCTGTCCAAAATATATACCTGATTTCGTAAAACTTGCTGAGAGTTATGAAGCAAGGGGGATAAGGATAACAAAAGAGGAAGAATTAAAGAAAGCGTTTGACTATGCACTTGAATTTAAAAAGGGACCTACACTTATTGAGTGCGTGATAGAGAGAGAGGCAAATGTATCGCCGATGGTGCCGACGGGAAAAACGCTTGCGGATATGATTATGGATTGTTAAGAAGAAGAGTTAGAAAGGATGATTGTGATATGGAAATGAAGAAACGTTGTATTTCACTTTATGTGGAAAATCAGATAGGAGTTCTTGCTAAGATTTCCGGTCTTTTTGCGGGCAAGTCTTACAATCTTGATACGCTTACGGTGGGTGAGACTGAGGACCCTACTGTTTCAAGAATGACTATAGAGATGACTATGGATGATGTGACTTTTGAGCAGGTTAAAAAGCAGCTTAACAGAAATGTTGTCGTTATCAAGGTTATGGATTTTTCTGATATTCCTATCCATAAGACGGAACTTGTATATATCAAGATAAACAGTTGTACAGAGAAAGATAAGAATGAGATATTCAGGATAGTAAATTCTTTTGACCATCTTGAGATTGCTGACTATGGAAAAAAATCGGTTATTGTAAGATATGTGGAGACAGAAGGCAAAGTCAATGATATAATAGATTTGTTTAATAAAACTTTTATAAACAGAATAGAAGTAGTCAGAGGTGGAAGCGTTGCTATTGAAGCGGTTTCAACTACCACGAGATAAGGAGAGGTGACGGATGAAAGAGAAGAGTCTAGGGAAAATACTTACAAAGTGCAGCTATGTGTTGTTCGCTATAGCTTTTGGATATATATCATTAAATATTATGTTTGCGGATAAGATTCATTCATATAAAATAACCCAGCTTCTTCCGGGGATGATGGTTGGCGGTGTTGTAGTGGCAATAGGGATGTTTATATTAAGTAAAATTGCTCAGGATAAAGTTGACCGCCATTTTAAAAAGGTGTTGATTGTTTTTTCAATCGTATATTATATTGTCTTAATTAGAATGGGATTTCTTTTGAGATTTACACCGTCATTTGATATGGATGCAATCTATAGCGGAGCAATTCAATGGACTAATGAGGGGAATTTCTCGAATTTTTATGAGTATTTTGGTTATTTTCCAAATAATCTTGGCTCAATGGGATTTTTACATATTGTATTTAAAATTGCATCATTATTTGGCATAAAGGATTTTTTTGCGGTAGGAATAATTGTAAACAGTGCACTTATAACGGGAACTGCCGTAATTGTTTCACTTATCTGTGAAAAAATAGCAGGTTCTAAAACAGCTTTGATGTCATTAATCTTAGTTTTATTATGTTTTCCGTTTTATTTTATGGGTGCGGCATTTTATACAGACTCGTTATCATTAATATTTCCAGTGTTATTCTATTATTTGTATCTGTGTTTAAAAGATGAAAACGATAAAAAGAAACAGATAATATATCTTGTAACTATGGGGGTGTCTTTGACTATAGGTATGATGATAAAATTTACCGTTGTTATAGTTTTGATAGCTGTAGTCATAGATGCATTTCTTTGTATTCCGTGGAAGAAAGCGTTGTTGATATTAGTTGTTTCTTTAGCATTTTACGGTGTAGCAGTGTCAATATATAATCATAATATCTATAAAAATTATATAAGTGACGAACAATATCAGAACTTAAAAACACCATATTGGCATTGGATAATGATGGGATTGCAAAATAATGGTTATTATAATCCGGAGGACTATGAATATACAAGGTCGTATGATGTAAATGAAAGGTCAGCAGCCTGCCGTAAAAAGGCAATGGAGAGAGTTAAAGAACTGGGTGTATCAGGTCTGTTTAAACTTTGGACTAGCAAAGCGGTAATCTGTTTTGGCGATGGAACATATGCATTGTCAGATTTCTTAGACGATAATCCGGCAAATGAAACCAATATTCATGATTATATCTTATATGCGGGAAAAAGTTATAGCAAATATCAGTCATTTTCAACAGGATTATTGATAGTTTTATATCTGCTCGCAATTGTTGGTGCTGGTAGGGACATTATTGACAAAGTTAAATATAGAGAGTCGATTTTGCCGACAGCTCCAAGACTTGCGATGCTTGGGATACTATGCTTTCTAATATTATGGGAAACAAGCGGAAGATATTTTACTAACTATGTACCGATATTGATAGTGTGTGCTTCACTTACATTGTATTGGAAGAAGGGGGAAGTTTAATTTATGTCAGAGGGGATTATAGGAAATCTTACAGCAGTTTTGTACTATATGTTCTTTGTTATAAGTGGTATTATTATAATGTTTAGACTGCTGAATGGTCAAAAGTTAAGTATTATGTTTAAATGTCTTTTGGGAAGTGTTTTCGGAACACTTGAATTTCAATGGATTCCGATAATATTTGCTTTTTTCATGGATTTTACGGTTAGGGCACATATATGTGCATTGGTTATTCAGGTGCTTGTTTTTATATTAGTTATATTGAAAACAAATGGGGGACATGGATTTGTAAATACTTATAAAAAACCGATGGAATGGAAAAGATTTTTGTGGGAAAATCCGGCATCTATAATTATTTTTGCAAGTTTTGTAATATTTGCTTATTGTCTGAATACGCACACGATATTACTGAATTCAGACGGGAGTTTACATACGGGACAGGCAACTTACAGTGATATGAATATGCATATAGGATTTATCACAAGCATTGCAAAACAGCATACATTTCCACCGGAATATTCTATTTATCCGGGAGTAAAACTTGCATATCCGTTCTTGAGTGACAGTATAAGTTCGAGTCTTTATCTGTTGGGAGCATCACTCAGAGTAGCATATATTATCCCAATGCTTGTTGCAGTAATGCAGGTTTTTGGCGGATTTTACTGTTTTATTAAGTTTTGGTTCAAAAAAGGTTCGGTAGCTTTTGTTGCATTTATATTATTTTTCTACGATGGAGGTTTTGGTTTTATACACTTCTTAAATAAGGTAAATTTTTCTAAAAATTTTACAGAGTTTTATTTTACACCGACAAGTATTGGCGATTACAATTATCGCTGGGCACAGATAATAGCAAATATGTTAATTCCGCAACGCGCGACTTTGTTTGGCTGGGCAGTATTATTTCCGCTTCTTGCATTTTTATATTATGCAAAAGAAAATCGAAGCATTAAGAGTTTTCTTATAGCCGGGATAATGGCAGCAGGTTTACCTATGATACATACCCATTCATTTCTCGCACTGGGCATAATATGTGCAGTATGGCTGTTTTGGGATATGTATAAAGAAAAAGAAAGTTATTTGTTATTAAAACTCGCTGGAATAATCTGGGTAGTATTTTTCTTTTTGTTGAGAATGTATAATGACAAGACGGGATTGATAGAAAAAAATGGCTTTATTATAATGATTGCAGGCTTAGGCATTATAGCAGTTCTTTTTGTTAAAGAAATTGTATCATGTTTTAAAAATTCGACTATTAAAAGTTATATACAAACATGGGGAGTATTTCTTATTCCAGTAATATTATTTGCATTTCCACAGTTATTATTTTGGACATTTGGTCAGGCATCAGGTGATGGATTTTTGAGAAGCCACTTTAACTGGTCTAATACAAATGATAATTATTTTATATTTTATCTGAAAAATATAGGAATTACTTTTTTGATTTTTTTCCCAGCTTGGGTATCGGCAAAGAAAAAAGAACTTCAGACTGCTTCGCCAATGTTACTGATATTTTTTATTGCTGAGCTAGTAGTATTTCAGCCAAATGAATATGACAATAATAAATTATTGTTTGTAGCATTTGTATTTATGTGTGGAATTGTCTCAGATTTTGTAATAAAATTATTTAAGAAAAATTGGAATATAATACTTAAAGGTGCATTAGCGGTAAGTTTGCTGTTTGTAGGAGTGTTTTCTTCAGGCATGACTATTGCGAGAGAATGTGTGTCTGACTATGAATTGTATTCAAAAGCACAGGTAGATGCAACTGAATATATAGAAAAAAATACTGATGAAAGAGCGGTATTTCTTACGGGAGACAATCATAATAATGCAGTTGCGGCATTGACGGGAAGAAGTATTGTATGTGGGGCTGATACATTTTTATGTTATCATGGAATTAACACGGTGGAGCGTAAAAGTGAGGTCGCAAATATGTATGCTGACCCGGTTGGAAATAAGGAATTGTATAAAAAATATAATGTATCATATATTTTTGTAAGTGATGTGGAAACTGACGAATTCCAGATTAATTTCGAGGGATTAGGACAGATTGCGGAAAAGGTATATGATGCTCAGAATGTTGTGATATATAAATGTAATGAGTTATAAAATGAGGGATAACAGTTAATAAGAATGGATGAAAATTTAAAAAAAATGTTGTAATCATCGGAGGAGGTCCGGCTGGTCTTACGGTATGGTATGAACTATTAAAGGATAATGATGATATTAAAGTTACGATACTTGAGGAGAGTAAGTCGCTCGGCGGTATATCACAGACAGTAAGATACCACGGCAACAGGATGGATATTGGCGGACTGGGGAGTACAGCGTGTCAAAGGTCTTTCTATCCGTGCGATAATTAAAGATATTTTTTCTAAGATATTCGGTAAAAAAGATAACTCAAATGCAGAAACCTCACTTATTGAACAGTTCTGGTATCCGAAGTACGGACCGGGTCAGCTTTGGGAACTTACGGGAGAAAAGATAAAAGAAAAAGACGGAAGTATCTTATTTGAACATAGTGTAAAAAAGATAAATAAGAAAGACGGTAAGATAGTTTCGGTCATATGTGCTACACCGGATGGTGAAAAAGAAATATCAGGTGATGTATTTATTTCTTCAATGCCTGTAAAAAATCTTGTTGAGGGAATGAACGATGTGCCTGACGATATTAGGAATGTGGCAGCTGGACTTCCGTACAGGGATTTTGTTACGGTTGGACTTCTTGTAAAGAAACTTGAACTTGTAAATAAGACGGACAAGAAAACATTATCAGATATAGTACCGGACTGCTGGATATATGTTCAGGATAAAGGATACAAACTCGGAAGAATACAGATATTTAACAACTGGTCACCGTATATGGTTGAAAAACCTGAGGACACGGTTTGGATTGGACTTGAATATTTTTGTGCCGAGGGTGATGAATTCTGGAATATGACGGATGAAGAATGTATCGCATTTGCAAAAGACGAGCTTGTGAGAATGGAAGTGATAAAAGCGGATGCAGTCCTTGATGCACATAGGGAGGGAGTAAAGAAAGCATATCCGGCATATTTTGATACATACAGCGATTTTGATAAGCTGATAACATATTTAGATGGTTATGACAATCTTTTCTGCGTGTGAAGAAACGGTCAGCACAGATACAACAATATGGACCACTCAATGCTTACGGCAATAAATACTGCAAAAGCAATAAAAGATAATATAACTGATAAAACAAATATATGGAATGTAAATACGGAGAAAGAATATCATGAGTCAAAATAAACAAATGACTGAAAATATAATAAACACGATTGCAAAACATCCGTACCTGTCAATGTTTTTGGTATGTCTTATGGCAAATTTGCTTTGTTTTGGTTCGGAGGGAAATATTCCTCAGAATACTCTTGGCATTAAAGACATTGTGAGAAAAATATTATTTGCAATGGTTGTGTTATATGCGGTGATGGGTACTTATATATGGATGGTTGTATGTTATAATACAAGAGGATGAAATTATTATTAGATAAATTATGGAGGTTAATTTTGAAAACTTATATTCTTAATGAAATTTCATTGATTGTACCATGTTATAATGAGCAGGAGTCGCTTCCTGTTTTCTTCAATGAAATAAACAAAACAATGAAAACGATGGGCTGTACATACGAATTACTTTTTGTAGATGATGGATCTTCTGACAATACTCTTGAGATTTTAAAAGCAGCATCAGAAAATGATCCGCATATACGATATATTTCATTTTCAAGAAATTTTGGCAAAGAAAGTGCGATGTATGCAGGGTTTTGTAATGCACATGGTAAATATATTGCGGTAATGGATGCTGACTTACAAGATCCCCCAGCATTGCTGCCTGAAATGCTCCGGCTTATAAAGGAGGATGGATATGACAGTGTTGCTACAAGGCGTATTTCACGAAAAGGCGAGCCTGCAATCAAGAGTTTTTTTGCAAGACAGTTTTACAAACTGATAAATCGTATATCTGATGCCAATATAGTTGATGGTGCTCGTGATTTCAGACTTATGAAGAAGGAAATGGTTGATGTTATAGTATCGATGTCAGAATATAATCGTTTTTCAAAAGGTATTTTTGGCTGGATAGGATTTAAAACATATTGGTTACCTTTTGAAAATCATGAACGCATTGCAGGAGAAACTAAGTGGAGCTTTTGGAAGTTGTTTAAATATGCTATTGAGGGAATTATCAATTTTTCAAATGTTCCATTAAATATCGCATCGTGGTTTGGTATTTTTATGACAGTTATAGATTTCTTCGCAATCATTTTTATTGTTCTTCGTAAACTTATATTTGGAGATCCTGTTGCAGGCTGGGCATCTACAGCGTGCATCATAACCTTGATAGGCGGCATACAGCTTTTTTGTATGGGAATTATGGGACAATATATATCTAAGACTTATTCAGAGGTGAAAAACAGACCTCATTATATAGTTTCAGAAAGCAGCTTAGATGATATAGAAAAAATAAAATGATTTATGTTTACGGCCAGCTGTATATTCACAATCGGTGATGCCGGCTGGCTGATGATATAAATAAGAATGGCATAAAAATTGATATGCCAAACATGTTTATTATTTAAAATTATTAATGAAATGAGAGGATATTCAATGAAAGTTCAAACTGTGAAATCAGGGAAAATATACAAAGATTTTCCTATGTTTATAAGTGTATTTATATTGGCAGAATTAATGATGCTTTATATTTTGAAAAATAATGGTTTTTATCCGTTTGGTACAAAATCAATGCTTATAATGGATATGAAAAATCAGTATGTTGAATTTATAACTTCTCTTAGAAATATTATAAGAGGAGAAGATTCAATATTTTTTTCATGGTCACGCTCTATGGGAGGAAATTATATAGGTGTTTTTGCTTATTATATTGCAAGTCCGTTTTCGTTTTTGACATTGTTTTTTTCAGTTGAAAAGGTGCCTGTTGCCATTGAGTTTCTCACATGTTTAAAAATCGGACTATGTGGTATCAGTTTTTGTATATATGCTAAATATCTTTTTGACAAGTATAATGCAAAGTCAAAAATATTAAATATATGCTTAATAATTCCATCAATATGTTATGCTTTTATGTCATATACAATGGTATATTCGCTAAGTATCATGTGGCTGGATGCAGTTATTTTTTTGCCACTTATACTTATGGGGCTTGAAAAAATATTTGATGGTTCAAAGGGATTTCAGTATGTTCTGTGTCTTACTTTATTGTTTATAAGTAATTATTATACCGGATATATGGTTGCTATTTTTACCGGACTTTATTTTATTATAAAAATCGTAAGTCAATATGATATTTCAAAAAGAAACATAAAAAAAGAGCTGTCAATTTTGATACATTTTATAATGACAAGCCTTATGTCTGTTGCATTGGCTGCACCACTGCTATTAGCTTCTTTAAAGGATTTAATGTCAGGAAAACTTTCAGATGTATATACAGGTTATGAACCTGCTGAAAGTACAAACTTTGTGTTTGCAAAAATATTTACCAAGTTCTTATATGGAAAATATGACAGTATTACGAATACAGGACTTCCGGCAATATATTGCGGCTTCGTGATAATTATTTTTGCAGCGTTATTTTTCTTTATGAAAAATATAAATATCAGAGAAAAAATCGGTATGATACTATTGATATGCTTGTTTTTATTGAGCTTTTATTTTGTTGGACTTGACAAGGTGTGGCACGGATTTCAATATCCAAACTGGTTCCCATACAGGTATGCTTTTTTGTTTAGCTTTACATTGATTTATATGGCACTTCGTACACTTATATCAATTGATTTAAGTCAGGCAAAGTTGAAAATGCATTTGCTGGAAATTATACCAAAATATGTGTATAAAATGGCTGCATTTATTATAATTGTTGGTGTTTTATTTGAAATGGCAAATAATGGTGCAATTCTTATAAAGGGACTTGGAAATGAATTTGGCTATGGCGAAATGGAAGAATACACATCATTTATAAGGAAGACAAAACCGTTGGTTGATGGTATAAAAAAGAATGACAATGATTTATACAGAATAAACCAGCGATATGATTATTCGAAAAATGATGCAATGCTTCTTGGTTATCATGGTATGACACATTATTCATCAACATTTAATGCATATATAAATAATCTTATACCTAAACTTGGTCTTGGTCAGAGTTATTTTTGGAATTCAGGATATTCGTCAACTCCGCTTACAGACAGTATATTTGGATGTAAATATACGATAAGTGATGAAACAATGCCGGCATCATGCTATACGCAGCTTGATACTACAGCAGAAGGCGGAAGCAGTTATAAAAATGACATGGCACTTCCTTTTGTGTATGCTGTATCAGATAAATGTACTGAACCTGATTTAAATCAGCCGGGAATTTTTGCAAATCAGAACAATTACCTTTCATCTGTTACCGGAACTACTGTAAATTATTTTACAGGCTGTCAGTTTAGTGTTAAACAGGATACTGCAAATACATGGACTTATAGCATACAGGCAGTTTCAGATAATCCTATGTATTTATATATGCAGTCAAATGCAGGCTATGCGGATGTTTATGTAAACAACAACCGCATAAGTGATTATTTTTCAGAACGAAAAACAGGTGCACTTTATCTTGGCGATTTTACCACAGGACAGACGGTGACTGTTCAGGTAGTGGCTGCTGATGACGGAAATACTTACTCACAGACATTTACGGATATTGTACAATTGGATGTGGCGGCACTTAAAAATACAACGGCTTCATTGCAAAAGCACGGTTTGAAAATAAAAAAGCAAAATGGCAATAGTATTTCAGGTGAGATAATATTGGATAATGGGCAAAATCAAATTATGACTTCTATTCCATATGATGATGGGTGGACAATATATATTGATGGGGAAAAAGCAGACTATACAAAATATGCAGGCTCATTTATCAAATTTGACTGTTCATCAGGAAAGCATACCATAACAATGAAATATGTATCACCAGGATTTTATCAGGGAGTAATTGTCGGAATAATCGGCTTGCTCGCATTTGCATTTGTATTTATACTGCATCCTATGAGAAAAAGCAGAGAAAATAAAATTGCCATGACATTATAGATAAGGGAGAAAGATAAAAACAAGCTATTTTGAGCACTTCAGAGTGGCTTGTTTTTCTTTACAGAAAAACACTTCAATGTTAGAATGTAGCTAAATAATACAATAGAAAATAACAGGAGTTTACAACGAGAGCACATATAATATAGCAGGAGGATGGATATGGCAAGAACGGTAAGTAGTTACGGAACCGAAAAATAAAACACCATATTGAAAGTTGAGATTAAGAATGAATGATTTGATAGATGTTTTGGATATAATAGGTGTGATTGCATTTGCAATATCAGGTGCGATGACTGCGATAAAAAAGAGGATGGATCTGCTAGGGGTGTGTGTGCTTGGAATCGTGACTGCAGTTGGTGGCGGCATAACAAGGGATGTGCTGCTTGGTAATACGCCACCATCAGTATTTAAAAATCCAAGAGATGTGAGTATAGCTGCAATTGTTTCATGTCTTGTGTTTATATTTATGATAATGAATGCGTCTGAGCATACAAAAAATCCGAGTGAAAAATTTGTGGAAATATATGAAAATATTCTGATGTTTTCTGATGCCGTAGGACTTGGAGCATTTACTGTCATCGGAATAGATGTGGCGAAAAAAACGGTCAGCGATTACAACACAAATGCGTTTCTGCTTATATTTGTCGGAGTTATAACCGGAGTGGGCGGTGGTGTTCTGCGTGACATAATGAGCGGCATGATACCATATATATTTAAGAAACATATATATGCAGTTGCATCGGCAGTAGGAGCAGGTGCTTATATTGTCATTGACAATTATATAGGAAGAAACACGGCAATAGTCGGCTGCTCGGTGCTTGTCGTGGTGGTGCGTGTGCTGGCAGCTCACTTTGAGTGGAATCTTCCTAAGATAAAATATGGAGAATGATTTTTTATAAAAAGTGGAAAGAAAATACAAACATAAACAGAGGTAAAAATCATATGGAACAGGAAAAGATGCGTCATGAAATTGTGACAAGTAATCCGGATGTAGATGTGAGATTTTATCTGTCTAAGGATGAGGGCAGTTATGTTTCACCACATTGGCATAACAGTCTTGAGATTGTCTATGTTATAAAGGGAAAAGTTGTGCTTAATCTTCCAAGAGGTGTTAAGGTGACGGCGAGTGACGGTGAGTTTTTTATGGCAAATCCGAGGGAAATCCATTCAGTTTTTTCTGAAAAAAATGAGGCTCTTGTGCTTCAGATACCACAGCGTTTTTATGACAAATATGTTCCGTCAATGCATCTGCGAAGATTTTTTGTTGATATGCATCCGGGGGATGAGGTTGAAAGAACAAAACTTGAACGGTTGAAAAAGATTTTTACGGATATGTATGTTGTCTATGATGTAAGACCGGAGGGGTATCTGCTTCGGTTTAACAGTCTGCTTTATGAACTTTTATTTACACTTATCCATTCCTATTCGGAGAAACTATTGCAAAGGGATTTTGAGAGGGATGACAAGTATTTTAACCGATTAAAAGACATAATGGATTTTATAGATGAAAATCATGCAGATGGCATATCAACAGCCGTTATCGCAGAAAAATTTGGATACAATCCTGATTACATGGCAAGATTTTTTAAGAAATATATGAACTGTACTGTTACTGATTATATATATCTTGTGCGTATAGGATATGTACACCGTGCTCTTGTCAATACAAATGATTTGGTGACTGATATTTTTGAGAGACACGGCTGCACCAATCATCATCTTTCAATGAAATATTTTCGCAATCAGTACGGATGCACACCGAGGGAGCACAGGAAAAAAGAACAAAGTAAATATAAGACATAGATAAAGGCAGCATTTTTATGGTGTCTTTTATTTTGTTTATATTATTATGCTTAAGTAAAAAGATATTTTGCTCTAGTCTGATGTTGTGGTTTGCTGCATTGTCAGTTGGTTTTGAATTGTGCATTATATACTAAAAGTCGGAATAATACCTTTTTTGCGTCTGAATAGATGGATTTCATTTTGGGATTGAGCATTTATACTATAGTTACATTAAAGGTAAATGCAAAACATTATAACTATTGTTTTACATATGCCTCTGTAAACAGGTGATTACATAATAAACTCATAAATGTTCATTATAATGTGCAAAATGCGAAAGGAGGGCTCGTTATGAGTCAGAAAAAAAGTGAAATTCGTTTTTGGGAGCGATTTTCTTATGGTTGCGGAGATTTAGGATGTAATATCATTTACTCAGCAATGTCATCATTTCTTTTATTTTATTACACAGATTATGTTCATGTAAGTGCAGGTGTTATCGGTACTATAATGCTTTTGTCAAGAGTGTTTGATGGTATTACGGACCTGATAATGGGAATTATTGTTGACAGGACAAAATCAAGATTTGGAAAGTGCAGACCGTGGATACTTCGTATGGCGATACCGTTTGCACTGGCAGGAATCCTACTGTTTACCGTGCCGTCAGGACTTGGCAATACAGCAAAACTTGCGTATATTTTTATAACTTACAACTTAGTTTCTTCTGTTATATATACGGCTATAAATGTACCGTATGCAACGCTTAATTCACTGATTACACAGGATCAGTACGAGCGTTCAGTACTCAGTATTTTCCGTATGATATTGGCAACAACAGGAACATTGATTATTACAAATCTTACACTTCCTTTAGTTGAATTTTTCGGAAATAATCTTTCAGCATGGACAAAGACATTCGTCGTATTTGGAATTTTGGCAGTAATCGTATTTATGATTACATTTACGGGGACAAAAGAGCGTGTAGTTCCTGCAAAAGATACAAAGCAGGAAAAAGTTCCATTTGTAAAGGGAATCCGTTTATTATTCCAGAATAAATACTGGATGATGATAACAATAACACTTGTATTTATCTTTATCAATTATTCATTAAACGGCGGAGCAGCAGTATATTATGCAAAAAATATACTCCACAACAGTGATATGGTCGGAACAATGAATCTTGTTGCAAACCTTGTTCAGATAGGTGTAATGTTCTTTACTGCATTTATCATTAAGAAGATTGGTAAGAGAAATATGCTCATCGTCGGAGCTGTTATCTATGGACTAGGTTTTGCAATGTTTGGTTTCGTCGGAACAAATATGACAGGAATAATAATTGCGTGTGTACTTAAAGGTGTTGGAAATGCAGGAATTTCATCATGCATGTTTGCAATCGTATCTGACACTATCGAGTATGGTGAGTGGAAAACAGGCTACCGTACAGAGGGACTTATAAATTCAGCTTCAAGTTTTGGTTTCAAGGTAGGAAACGGACTTGGTTCTGCAATCCTTGGCTGGGTTATCGGTGCAGCAGGAGCAGGTACGGGTTCGGAAATCACATTTATCTGGATTCCTGCAATCCTTTGTATAGGACAAGTTGTTGTAATGTGGTTCTACAAACTTGATAAAGAGTATGACGGAATCGTTGAAGCACTTGAAAAGGAAGGAGCTGCTAAATAATGCTTAAAAATCCAATATTAAAAGGTTTTAACCCTGACCCGTGTATCTGCCGCAAAGGCGATGATTATTATATTGCAGTATCAACATTTGAGTGGTTTCCCGGAATACCGGTTTATCACTCAAAGGATATGAAAAACTGGGAACTTTACACTCATGTCCTCACAGATGATACAAATCCAGACCTAAAAAAACTTCCTTCAGCAAAGGGAATATGGGCACCATGTCTTACATATTGTGAGCAGGAAGATATGTTCTATGTTGTATATGGTGTCATGAACTCGATGAATGCAAGATATTTTGATGTAGATAATTTTGTTATTACGGCAAAGGACATAAGAGGACCATGGAGTGAGCCGGTATATTTACATTCATCAGGATTTGATGCCTCAATACTTCACGATGATGACGGAAGAAAATATATTGTTTCACTTGACTGGGAGACAAGAGAGGGATACGAAAAGCCGGGCGTTATAGCAATCTCTGAGTACAACCCTGAAAAGAAAGAGATAATCGGCTATCCAAAACGCATATGGCGTGGTGGCACGGACAGAGGTTGCATCGAAGCACCTCATCTTACAAAGAGAAACGGATATTATTATATTATGTGTGCGGAGGGCGGCACGGGATATAACCACTGTGTAACAATGGGACGCTCAAAAAATGTGTGGGGACCATATGAAGGTGACCCTATGAATCCTATAGTCACATCAAATCCGCTCGTATCAAATGAGAGACATGACCCGGACCATTTAAAACCAAAATATTTCAATCCTGATGTGGTATTGCAAAAAGCCGGACATGGAAGTTATGTTGAGACACAGCTTGGAGAGGTATATCTTGTGCACCTTTGTTCAAGACCGTTCAGACCTGAACTTCGCTGCACACTCGGCCGTGAAACGGCAATCCAGAAAATGAAATGGACAGAGGACGGATGGCTTCGCATGGCAGACGGAAGCAATATTGCAAAAGAGTATTGCGATGAGAGCAAGCTGCCTGAATATCCTGTAAAACAGGTGCCGGATTTTGATGATTTTGATGATGACACACTTGGCAATTTCTATTATGCACCGAGAATCATGCCGCAGAGTTTTGCCGATGTAACGGCAAGAAAAGGTTATGTCCGGCTGCGTGGACAGGAATCGAGAGCATCTTTAAATAAAGTAAGCATACTTGCAAGAAAACTTACAAGTGTGTATGCTACTGTTACAACAAAGATGGAATTTGTGCCAGAGGTACACCAGCATTCAGCAGGTCTTATAATCTATTATGACAATATGAATTATATAAATCTCCGCAAATATTACAGCGAGACACTCGGAAAGAGTGCAATTTCGATAATCGCTCTTGAAAACGGAGAAAAAACGGAATTTGTCAACACAAGGCTCGCAGTAGATGATGTACCTATTTACTTCAGGCTTGAAATAAGAGGAAAACATTCGCAGTTTTTCTGGAGTTATAACGGAAAAGATTACAATAAGATAGGAATACCGTTTGATACGACAAAATTTTCAGATGAGTATTGTAAGTACGGTGAATTTACCGGAACAATGGTCGGTATAACCTGTGCTGACAGAGTAAAGCATAAGCATTATGCTGACTTTGATTTTTTTGAGTATAAGGCAGATGAAGACAAAGCGGTGGAATAATATATAGAAATTAGAAAATAAAAAAGGATGCAGGGCTGTATATACACATAAAAATGTATATGCGGCCTTGTTGGGCATTGAGGGAAGATAAAAAAATAAATTTAAATTAATTTTGAATTTTTTGCAACAAATAAGAAAAATATCTGTTTTTATAAGTGAAACAGTAATGACAAATAAAAAGTGACCGGGTTAAAAGCGGTTGATACATCTTGAAGAAAGTTCAAGAATTTGGAAAATTACAAATGGTGGGAAATAACTTTAACACTATCAGGCAGCAGAGTGGATTGCAAATGTCCGCTTAATTTTAGAAAGGAGCTGACGCTTATGAAAAGACAGATTGAAAAAATTATGACAATGGCAGTTGCAGCAGGTTTGATGACAAGTATGTTATGTGGGGAAGTAAGCCATGCAGCAAAAGTAAAGACACCATATTATAAAACGGGAGTAAAGACGGATTACCTTGTCAAAGATACAGCGTTTTATAAAAAGACCGGAGAGGTGTTATCATTTAGGGAAAAATATGCAGAGACTTCAGGATATAATCCGGTGTCATATTCAGTTTATGGTTCAGGGTCTGGAAAGCAAAGACCACTTACAGGATATGTAATGATAGGTAATGTTAATAAATTTGGTAAGTGCATAAGTTATGAGGTGCTTGATAATACCGGCTCTGTAGATAAGATAGTGCTTGACGGCAAGAAATCTTACAAATTAGATAAGGTAAGAAAGCCGGCAGAAAATGATAATGTATCATGGGAAGACTTCGGAAAAAAGACGGCGGCTGAATTAAATATGGAATTTAAGACAGCATCGAAATTAAAAATTCCGGAGGGTAAGCATACCTTGTCGATTACAGATAAACATGGTCATAAATCTATTCTTAAGGTTTGGAAAGATACAAAAGCACCTAAGATAAAAGTCACTAGAAAAGGAAAAAAGATAACTTGCAAAATAACGGACAAATCAGGAATAGATGAAGTAAACGGCAAGAAAATATCAAAGAATGGAAAAATAATCAAATCATATACTGTCAAAGGAGACTGTGTAGTTTCAGATTTGGCAGGAAACGAGTCAGTTTCATATTCGTTTAAGTAAATCTATATTTGGCTATATATGTATTAAGATTGAACAGAAAATTAGTAACAGTTCAGCCTCTCATTTATTACATTCGTAAACCTGCCAGCAAGCTGTCAGTCGCTGCTATGCAGCTTGTGTTTACTTCATTTCATAAATGAAAGGCTATTCAGCCCCAAAAAACAAGTCAATAATACATTGAGCAAGCTCATGTATTATTGACTTATCTTTTTTGGGCTGAACTGTTACAAAATTATAAAAAATTATTTTTTATGCCGCTTGAAGTAAAACAGGCGGCAAGGAATGGGATGGTGCATTATCATTAAAGCAGATGATGGCAATACCAAAAGAAATGGAAAATATAGTTAATGACTATAAGATGAAATTGGTAGAAGCCAGACAAAATGATTTATTATTTCATAATATTAATAATCGTGATTTGTTTAATCTGTTTGGAATATTACTTAATAAGGACAAGAGTACAAGAGAGTTGAGAGAAGAAGCAATAAAATACAGTGTAGATCATAAAGTAGATAAAAATGTATTAAATACCGTAGCAGGAGCGGCAAGATGTGACTTAGATTTTGACAATTTGTTTAAGGAGGGCGACAGTATGTGGAGAGTATTTGAAGAAACAAGAGACGAAGGAAAAATTGAGGGAAAAATTGAGGGAAAAATTGAGGGAAAAATTGAAGGACAAATTGAGGCATATAATGATTGTAATATGCCTATAGCTGAAATTGCCAAAAAGGTATCAAAGTCAGAGGAGTATGTGAAAGAAGTTATAAAAAAGTTATCGGCTGCGTGTTTGTAAATTGGTAAGATATGAATAAATTTCGTATCGGACTATAAGATGGAAAAAGTAAACTAACAAATTTATTAGTGACTTATAAATTTGATAATATATTTAAAATAAAAAGTAAATCCGTTATTATGGGCTTGATAAAAATAACAGTTCATAAAATGGAGATAGTCAAATGTTGAATGAGTCGGTAATTAAAAATATTAAGATACAAAAAATTTTATTGCGGGAGTGAGATATGGATTTAAGAGTATTGCGTTATTTTTTGACGGTGGCAAAAGAGCAGAGTTTTACAAAAGCGGCACATCAGTTAAATATCACACAGCCGACACTTTCAAGACAGCTTGCGGCACTTGAGGATGAACTTGGTGCGACACTTTTTGACCGGGGCGGTCACAGTATTACCCTGACGAGTGAGGGACAGTTACTAAAACGGCGTGCCTTGGAAATTGTAGACCTTGAAGACAAGATTGTCAGTGAATTTAAGGGTGATAATGAGTCAATAGAGGGAAAGATAACTATCGGTTGTGGGGAATTTATGGCTGTCGAGATTTTAGCTGAGATATGTAGTTCATATAAAACAAAATATCCTATGGTTCAATTTGCGATACATACGGGAACGGCAGACAATATTTTAGAACTGATGAGTAAAGGTCTTATAGATATAGCTTTGTTTCTTGAACCTGTAAATACGGAGGGGGTTGAGTATATAAGGGTAAAGGAAAGTGACCATTGGGTTTTGACAATGAGGGCAGATGACCCGCTTGCGGCAAAAGAGTTTATTACAAAAGACGACTTGCTAAAAATTCCACTTATCCTGCCGGAACGCACAAATGTGCAGAGTGAACTTGCAAATTGGTTTGGAAAAGATTTTGACAGGCTGGACATTGCGTTTACAAGTAATCTAGGAACGAATGCAGGTGTGATGGCACTTCATGGACTTGGCTATCCGGTATCTGTTGAGGGGGCAGCAAGATATTGGAGCAGGGATGTTGTCGTGCAAAAAAGACTATATCCTGAGATTGAGACAAGCACAGTTATCGCATGGCGGAGAAATATCCCGTATTCACCAGCGACAAGCCGTTTTATAGATGAAATCAATGCCTATGCCCGCTCGCAGAATTGGCATTAGTGTACTGTGGATAAGAACTTTAATCTTTATTGTACAAGTCAGAGATATAGTGTATTAACTGCTAAAGTATGCCTAAAAAGCATAACAAGATATACAATATAAGTATTAGACATAATAAGATATAAGGGTTTATAATGTATATACAATGATTTTTAAAGAATTAATAGCACTTATGTATCTGTTAGATATTGCAGGATTGTGATAATACATTATATTACTGTGGCAAAAAGGCATTTTGACACTAATTGATGCACCATAGTGTTATATTGTTATGCGATTTTGGAATTATCTGATGCACATATTTTAGGAGGGATTATTATAATGAAAAGATTAGTAGCTTATTTTAGTGCAAGTAAAACGACGGAAAAAGTCGCAAATATGATAGCAGAAGCAGGCGGTTATGATATTTGTGAGATTACTCCAAAAGAGGCATACACAAAGGCAGACCTCAACTGGATGGATAAAAAGTCAAGAAGCAGCGTCGAGATGAAAGATAAGAAGATAAGACCTGAAATCAAGAACAATGATATTGATATGAGTCAGTATGATGAGATTATTTTAGGTTTTCCTATCTGGTGGTATGTTGCACCAACTATTGTAAATACATTTTTGGAAAAATATGATTTCTCAGGCAAAAAGATTATTCTGTTTGCAACATCAGGAGGAAGTGGATTTGGCAATACGGTTAAGGAATTACAGCCATCAGCACCAAACTCTGAAATCGTGGAAGGAAAACTTTTAAACAGAGCGACAAAGCAGGAAATAGCCGATTGGATTAAGGAAATTTAGGAATATAGGGAGGTTTTTATGGCTAAGATAGTACAGACAGCAGGAAGAAATGCACTCGGAGAGTTTGCTCCTGAGTTTGCACATTTTAATGATGATGTTCTTTTCGGTGAGAACTGGAACAATCAGGATATAGATGTAAAAACAAGAAGTATTATAACAGTAGTAGCACTTATGGCTTCAGGAATTACTGACTCTTCATTAAAATTCCATTTGCAGAATGCAAAGGACCACGGTGTGACACAGAAAGAAATCGCAGCAATCATAACTCATGTTGCTTTTTATGCAGGCTGGCCAAAAGGCTGGGCAGTATTTAATCTTGCAAAGGAAGTTTGGAGCAATGGCGAGGGAGATTTGCCATACGAGGATGAAGCAATGAGAGCTCATGCAAAGCAGATGGTATTTCCAATCGGTGAACCAAATGACGCATTTGCAAAATATTTTATCGGACAAAGTTACCTTGCACCTGTATCGCCAAGTCAGGTAGGAATTTTCAATGTAACATTCGAGCCGGGATGCAGAAATAACTGGCATATCCATCACGCTAAGAGTGGCGGCGGTCAGATACTTGTGTGCGTGGCAGGTCGCGGATATTATCAGGAAGAGGGCAAAGAAGCAATCGAGCTTAATCCTGGTGACTGTATTAACATTCCGGCAGAAGTAAAACACTGGCATGGAGCAGCACCGGATAGCTGGTTTAGTCATCTTGCGGTAGAAGTACCGGGCGAGGAAATATCAAATGAATGGTGTGAAGCCGTGACAGATGCAGAGTATGGAAAACTTAAAGATCAGAAGTGGATATACAAGGCAACCAAGAAATAATTTGAAAAAAATTAGTCTGACATAAGGATTATGATAATTTTATTAAAGTAAAAAATGGCAAAGTTGTCAAGGCAGCAATAAATCTTCAGCTTGCAGATTAGTTCTTTAAGTCAGCGTATCAAAATTATAATCATACAAAAGTTCATTTGTATCTGTAAGAGATGCGTTGTGCTGCAATGCAAATATGATTATGCTGTCACGCTGGAAACGGGCGTACAAAATAGGGTATCCGGTGGCTTTTAAAAGCTGCTGGGTATCTTCAAATGACATATTAAGTGCAAAACAGATGGCGATAACTTTATCTCTGGACGGATTTTTTCTGCCCGACATTATCTGGTATGTATATGTTCGGTCAAGTCCCGTCAGTTTTACGAGGTCACTTGTTTTTAGGTTTCTGTCAGAAAGTATTTTATTAAAATATTCCGAGAGAGTCATGTTTACAAGATTGTCGTTCTCATTTTCTATATAATCGTCTACGGTAGGCGATTTTTTTAATATATCCAATAATTTATCGGTTTTTTTATAATTGTTCATATATGTTATCTCCCAAAATGAAATGTTTGCTTTTGACACTTACATCATATAATAATTTAATTGGAGTTGCTTGTAAACTTATTTTTACAATGTTGCATCTGAATTTATTAAATGATACCATATTTAACATAAGTACCACGAATATCCGTGGCTATAAATATTTGCAAGATAAAATAAGGAGAATTATGGAAAATATAAATCTGAAAACAGCACTTTTAAATGAGCAATATGAGAAAATCGCACTGTTTGGTGAAAATAATGATAGAAAAACATGGCTTGTCAGGCAGAAAAATTCTAATAAAATATTTGTTTTAAAAGAGATAGAAATTGAGAATATTTCAATATATGAGAGTCTCCAATATATAAAAAACAGGCATCTGGCAGCAGTAAAAAATATTATTGAGATTGAAAATAAAGCTGTTGTTATCGAGGAATATATAAGCGGAGATATTCTTGCGGATAAGATTGAAAATAAAAATATAACAAAAGAAGATGCCTTAGACTATACTTGTCAGCTTTTAGAAGTTTTATCTGAACTTGAGAAAGTAAATATTGTTCACAGGGATATAACACCTAAAAATATACTGATTTCAAGTGACAATGTAGTTAAATTGATAGATTTTGGGATTTCAAGGAAAACGAAAGAGGGTAGAACAAAAGATACAACGATTTTGGGAACGGCGGGATATGCGGCACCGGAGCAGTTTGGATTTATGCAGACTGATATACGGAGTGACATATATTCTATTGGTGTCGTTTTTCATGAAATGCTTACGGGAAAAATGCCTGAGGGAAATAAATGTATATGTTATGATTATAAGGAATTTATACAAAAATGTATAAATATATCACCCGAAAACAGGTTTCAGACGGCTTGTCAGGCATATAAAGAACTTATGAAAAATTACATACATTATGATGCGAAATTAAATGAAAATGCGGTCAAATTTACAAACAGTGCCTATAAAACCACGGGTAAACAGGATACAGCATCCGTAAAAAAGGATTATGATTATTCAAAAATGCCGGGATTTAGAAGTGGAGCTTTGTGGAAAAAGATACTGGGAGTGTGCGTTTATGTATTTCTGGTAACAGTGATGGCTGTAGGATTTGAGAAATGCAAGGGAAATACGCAGGCTGTTATGTATGAATGTGCTGCGGCGTTTATGTATGTATTTTCAACTGTAGTAATAGCAGGAAATTATAAAAACTGGTATAACAGGATGCCGATTTATAAAGATATGGATAGTGTTGTAAAGATGTTTTCAAGAGTTATCTTAAGTATTATGATTTTCTATGCAGGAATACAGATTGAAGAATATATGAAGACAATCGTTAAATGATGCTGGTGTTTATTGGTAGTTAATGTTGTCAAAATGTGTTTGGTTATAACAGATGCCTGTTTATTGCATAGTTATTTAATATTGCCTATTCATTGTATAAAAATTAAAAATGCCTGAAAATGTATGCTGCCGGCACACCAAAATAGAAATTTCTTTATGTAAAATAAAATAGCTTGATAAATAAAAGTTATTAATCATAAGTGGTTGCAGAACTAATTATATGTTATATCTGCACAATTTAATCAAGATTTATGATAGTTTCGCAAACGCCTAAATGATAATTACATGAAAAGGAGAAAATTTCTATGAGAACGACAGGGAAAAAAGGAAAAGGCAAGTGGATAGTTATTGTAGTTATAGCGGTGGTTATAATTGCGGCGGCATCAAATTCCGGGAATGATGATACGAAAAATGAGTCAAAAAAAGTAGAAAGTGTAACTGAAAGTTCAGGAAGTACATCTAAAGATAAAAAGAAGAACAAAAGCAGTTCAAAAGACAAAAAAAGCAATAAGAAAAACAGTAATAAGAAAAAAAGTAATAAAAGCAGTAAAAACAATGGCAAAACGGATGATAACAGGTTTCATCCTGGTGATGTGGTAGAGTTTGGGGATTTTGAGATTGCATATACGGGTGCGGAGAAATACAAATCAAACAATCAGTTTATACAGCCAAAAGATGGTTATAAATATGTTAAATTTTATTTTACATTTAAAAATACAGGAAACTCAGACAGTTATCCTGGGTCATTTGGCTGTTATGTGAATAACAAAAAATATGATCAGGAATATCTTGACGGTTCAGATGAAAGCTTTTTGTTGCAGGAAGTTTCAGGGGGACGAGAGATAAGCGGCAGTATTACATATGAAGTTCCAAAAGAAGCTAAAATGAAAGATATAGAACTTGAGTATGAAAATAATTCTATATGGTCTAATAAGAAAATAATTTTCTTGGGAAAATAATATTGAAAATATACAGAATTGAAAAAAATTTTAATTCTGTATATTTTTTTGCATTTTTTTGAAGACTTTTGTAAATTTCATTCGTTTAAGTATAATGAAAAGGGAAAAATGGGAGGTGATGAAACTTGGCGGACAGTACCAGACATATGGTACAGCTTGAAAAAGCTATGGAACAATATGAAAAACTTATATTTTCAATCTGTTACCGTATGTTGGGAGATTATTTTGATGCACAGGATATGACACAGGAAACATTTCTTACATATTATAGAGTGCTTGACCGGTTTGACGGTCAGAATGAAAAGGCTTTTTTGACGAAAATAGCTACAAACAAATGTCTTGATTTTCTCAAATCAAAAAGACGAAAAGAGATGCCGACTGAAGATGGCATATTAGAAAGTAATGTCGGTACGGTTTCATCTCTTGAGGAGTCTTTTTTGGAAAAGGAGATAAACGAGGAGCTCAGCAATGCCTGCCGTACTCTTAAACCTCCATATGATGAGGTTGCCTATGAATTTTATTGCTGCGACAAAACGGCAAAAGAGATTTCAAAAAATCGAGGTGTAAAGCTTAAAACAATACAGACACAGATTTTAAGGTCGAAAAAGATGCTTCAGAAAAAATTGGAAAAAAGGCATGAATAATAGCGATGAGCCGTGCAGTTGGAAAGGAGGTTTATTATGGCACATATAACCGATGAGCAGATTAAAAAATATTATATGCATGATATGGAGCAGTACGAAGAAATAAATATGCTCACCCATATTGCAAAATGTGAATATTGTGCAGGCAGGTTTGCAACAGGAATACCTGAAACAGAGATGATAAAGCTGCCGCGTGGGGTTACGGCTGGGATTTTGGAGAAAGCAGAGAAAATACCGACAGGGCATGACAGGCGAAAAGAATATTACGGGTATTGCACAAGAGTCGCACTTGGGATGTGCATGGCACTCGGCATTTTAGTTACCATTAGTTTTTCAAATGGTTCATATTTAAGAAATCCGGCAGAGACAGTGCCGATAATTGAACAAGTCGGACAAAATGCAAATACAGGGCTTGGGATAGGTGATACTAAAAATGTTATGGAAGAAAAGTCAAAGTATGATAAAAAACAGTCAGAAATGAAAAAAAAGCAGGAGAAAGACAGGAAAAAATTTATAGAAAAAAATAGGGAAAACGGTGGGAGAGAAAGTTTTAGTATAAATAGGGTTTTTAATAGTCTGCGGAGTTTTTTGCGGATTAAAAAGTAGTATAGTATGGAGGATAGTGTGAAAAATAATATTTTTCACACACAAGATTTGTGTCTGTGCACACTTGACACAAATCTGATATGTAAAAAGTGTGTAGAAGTGAGGATTAATATGACACATAAAAGAAATAAGTTTTTGACATTCTGTTTTTCGTGTATGCCGGGAGCGGGACAGATGTTTTTGGGATTTTTTAAACAGGGCGTCAGCCTTATGACAGTATTTTTGGGGATTTTCATTGTTTCGCACTGGCTGTATCTTAGCGTACTTTCACTTGGTGCAATAATTGTATGGTTCTATGCATTTTTTGATGCTATGAACAAAAACTCAATGCCTGATGAAGAATTTGCAATGCTTGAAGATGCTTATATCTGGGGAGATAACTTGGATTGTCTGTCAAAGCTGCCAAAGGGTAAAGGAAGAAAGATTTTAGCAATAGTTTTAATATGTTTTGGCATATATATGTTGTGCAACAGTGTTGTTTCGGCACTTGCAGGAATGGGAATATATATATCATATGAAATAAACCAATTTTTACTTCATTATATACCACAGTTTATTGTTGCGTTTGTTATAATAGCTGTCGGACTCAGAATGATAGCCGGAAAAAAGCAGGAAATAGAATTTGATGAAAATGAAAAGTATTTTGAGGGGAGAGATGACAAATGAGACAGCGCAGAATAGGTACGATTACATTAGGAATTTCACTCGTGGTATTTGGAATATTGTTTTTGATACATATATTTGGCGGTGTACTAAACTATATGCTTATATTTCATCTCTGGCCTTTGATACTTATTGTTCTTGGCGGTGAGATATTATATTACAGTTTTTTTGCCCCTGAAAAATCGGGTACATATGATTTTGCGGCGGTTGTCATATTGATAATGATAGTTTTCTTTGCGATGTGCATGGCTGGAGCTGATATGGTGTTTTCGCATATGCCAAAGGACGCATTTGATAAATGGTGGTAGGGGGATGTGATATGATATACGGACGCTAAAAATGAAGATTATTATTCTGTTATATATATGCGAAACTAATTATATGATATGTTAATTGTGTATCTATAACAAATAATACCGCAGGCACGCTTTCGCTACCTGTCACTCGTAACATTACTAAGCTAGCAAAAGACGCTAACTAAGTGCTGACGGTGGACAGAGTGCACTGCTAACATTATTTGTTATATTTGCACAATTTAGTCATGTGTTATGATAGTTTCGCAAACAATGTTCGGTCAGAATAATAATCTTCATTTTTAGCTGTGTATCGGGGAGAGGAATATATAATTGTTTAACCCTATTAAGAAAGTTTACCACTTCTATTGCGCAAAATAATAAATATTGGATTGGGATTTAGGGGTACAAGACCATTTTGAGATGCTGTGATAGTTGTTAATGGCGTTATGAGTAAATGGCAGAGAAAATTGCGAATATTTGTATGGTTGAATTGACGGTTATATTATACTTAATCTTGTTGAAAACAATAGATTAAGTAGAGTATAACTATATTTTTTGGTTGTTTTTAGGGGTAGATGCTATTATACTTTACTTAAAGTACATAAAATAATGAGATTAAGTAGAATATAATGGTATAAAATTTGGAGAATACAATGAAACGAATAAAATTAACAGTTGCTTATGACGGCACAAATTATCATGGATGGCAGGTTCAGCCAAATGCTGATACGATAGAGGGCGAATTAAATAAGGCAATATCTGAACTTACAGGAGAACAGATAGAGGTTATAGGAGCGAGCAGGACGGATGCGGGAGTTCATGCACTAGGCAATGTGGCTGTATTTGATACAGAGAGCCGTATCCCCGGAGAAAAATTTTCCTATGCTTTAAACCAACGGCTTCCTGAGGATATAATAATACAGAAATCAGAGGAAGTAGATAGAGATTTTCATCCCCGTTATCAGGAGTGCAGAAAAACATATGAATATACTATATTAAATAGAAGATTTCCATTGCCCGAATACAGAAACACGGCACATTTTGACTATGGAAACCTCGATATTGAAGCCATGAAAAAAGCGTGCAAAGCGTTTATAGGAGAGCATGACTTTGCAGGATTTTGTTCGGCGGGAGCACAGGTAAAAACAACGGTAAGGACAATATACAGTTTGGAAGTTGAGTGCATGGAACTTGGTGGAGTGCAAAGAGAAAATCATACAGAAAAGAAAACGGAATGTGAAAAAATATCGGATGATGTAAATATTAAGGCTGGTGAAGAACAGGAAAATAACGGACTGGTAAATATTAAAGATGATGAAGAACAGGAAAATAACAGGCTGGTAAATATTAAAGTTGATGGAGGACAAGAAAATAACAGACTGATAAAAATAAGGGTGAATGGAAATGGTTTCCTTTACAATATGGTACGAATAATCGCCGGAACACTTCTTGAAGTGGGAAAAGGAAATGTAGCACCGGAGCAGATGGAAGATATAATAAAATCCGCTGACAGAAAAGAAGCAGGACCGACAGCACCGGCTAAGGGACTAAAACTTGTGGAAATCAGGTATGTGTGAAAACTTCATTCACACTTGCAATGCACCTTAGATTGTGCTATTATCTCATTTGCGAGCGGTATTCGGATATAGAATGAAAAGAAACTGCATCAGGGATAATGTGACCTCTGCAAAATACAGATTACTGTCATTTGCAAATTAGCATCGGCTGTAAGAGCTGATATGCCATAATTGTGAATGGTGATAAATGTGGAGGTGGTAATATAAATATAGGTTTTATAGGAGCAGGAGCTGTCGGTTGCAGCATGGGAAAGTATCTGTGTGAAAACAGCAGCATTGCAAAGATTAAAGGTTATTATAGCAGAACAAGCAAAAGCGTTGACATTGCAGCGACTTTTACAAATTCAAAAGCATATGCTTCACCGGAAGAACTGGTGAATGAATGTGATGTTATATGTATAACAACACCTGACGATATTATTTTAAAAGTGTGGGAGCAGATTAAAAATTATAATCTGCACCAAAAAATCATATGTCATTTTAGCGGTTCATTATCATCTGATATATTTTCAGGAATAGAGGAAACAAAGGCAGAAAAGATTTCTATTCATCCTATGTATGCGTTCAGCGACAAATTTACATCATATAGACAATTAAATACGGCAAGGCTCACAATGGAGGGAAGCAGTAAAGCAGTAAAGGTGATGCAGGAGCTTTTTGGAGATGAATTACATCATAAGATTTTTATGTTAAAAGCTTCTGATAAAGTGAAATATCATGCGGCGGCGGCATTTGCAAGCAATTATGTTGTCGGAATTTTTGATGTTGCGCTTGGGCTTTTAAAAGACTGCGGATTTACCGACGAAGATGCAGTTTCTCTTTTAGGTCCATTGACAATGGGAAATGTTAAATCCGTGATTGAAAATGGAACTTTAGAAGCTCTCACGGGTCCTGTTATAAGAAATGATACGGGAACTGTTAAAAAACACATTGAAGCACTTGAGGGCACGGACGCACTTAAGATATACAAAAGTGTAGGAGAGCGACTTGTTAAAATGTCTGAGAAAAAAAATCCCGACAGGGATTACAGTGAGTTAAGAAAGATTATGTGATTTGTCAATGCAAAGAAACCTGACCCACAAAGGGCAGGTATTCGGAAAGGAATTAAATTATGAAAAACACAGTAAGAACATTTCAGATGGCAAAGGAAAAAGGTGAAAAGCTTACAATGCTTACCGCCTATGATTATTCAACAGCAAGACTTATGGAAGAAGCAGGTATAAATGCTATTCTTGTCGGAGATTCTCTCGGAAATACAATGCTTGGTTATGAAGATACGATTTCCGTTACTGTTGAGGACATGATACATCATGGGGCAGCAGTTGCCAGAGGAACAAGTGATACTATGGTTGTTATAGATATGCCGTTTATGTCTTATCAGACGGGAACAAGGGATGCACTTATCAATGCAGGCCGTCTTATGAAAGAGGGACGCGCAGGAGCAGTTAAACTTGAAGGTGGAGCAAGTGTGTGCCCGCAGATAAAGGCAATAACTGAAGCAGGAATTCCTGTTATGGCTCATCTCGGACTTACACCACAGTCTGTAAATGCATTTGGCGGCAACAGAGTTCAGGGAAAAACAGAGGAAGCAGCAAAGAAACTTATCGAGGATGCACTTGCAGTACAGGAGGCTGGAGCTTTTGCAGTTGTACTTGAATGTATTCCTGAAAAACTTGCAAAGATTGTTACTGAAAAACTTGATATTCCAACTATCGGAATAGGTGCAGGAGCAGGCTGTGACGGTCAGATACTTGTATATCAGGATATGCTTGGAATGTTTTCAGATTATGTACCTAAATTTGTCAAGAAATTTGCAAATGTCGGTGATGTGATGAAACAGGCATTTAAGGATTATATCAGTGAGGTTTCAGCAGGTACATACCCGGCACAGGAACACACATTTAAGATTGATGAGGATGTTTTGGAAAAATTGTATTAAAATGAATGTAATTTTCTAAGAGAAATAATGTATGCTTGCATATGATTATTTTTTGTGAAAATTATATGAGTGAAACGAACAGAAAAAAACATTTTTGATTATATATAGATTGGAGCAAAAACAATGGAAATTACAGGTAGTATTAAGAGAGTCAGGGAACAGGTTAGAGAGTGGAGAAAGGCTGGTCTTACGGTTGGTCTTGTACCTACTATGGGTTATCTTCATGAGGGGCATAAGAGTCTTATAGATAAAGCAGTTGAGCAGAATGACAAAGTTGTTGTCAGCGTTTTTGTTAATCCTATGCAGTTTGGACCTACAGAGGATTTAGAGAGTTATCCGAGAGATATGGACAGGGATGCGGCTCTTTGTGAGAAAGCGGGTGCGTCTCTTATATTCCATCCTGAACCGGAGGAAATGTATGATGATAATTTCTCATCATTTGTTGATATGAATACACTTACAGGCGGTCTTTGTGGAAAGACAAGACCTATTCATTTCCGTGGAGTTTGTACTGTTGTTGCAAAATTATTTAATATTGTAACTCCTGACAGAGCTTATTTCGGTCAGAAGGATGCACAGCAGCTTGCAGTCATAAGACACATGGTAAATGACCTTAGTTTTGGTATCGAGATTGTAGGATGTCCTATTATCCGTGAGGAGGACGGTCTTGCAAAGAGTTCAAGAAATACTTATCTTAGTGAGGACGAGCGTAAGGCTGCACTTGTACTCAGCCGTTCATTAAAAGAGGGCAGAAAACTTGTTGAGGATGGCGAGAAGGATGCGGCAAAGGTAAAGAAAACAATTACTGATATAATAGAGAAGGAAGCTCTTGCGAAGATTGATTATGTTGAGGTTGTCGATTGGAATACACTTGAGCCTGTAGAAAAGATTGACGGACCTGTACTTACAGCTATAGCCGTTTATATTGGAAAGACAAGACTTATTGACAATTTCATCGTTGAGTAAAAAATAATTATGTATGATAGGCACATCTTGTTTTTATACATCCTTTGTGAAGTAGTGAGTTGTGTCTGTTTGGAAATGGAGTAAAATATGACAGTTACAATGCTTAAAGGTAAAATTCACAGAGCAGTAGTTAAACAGGCTGAGTTAAATTATGTGGGAAGTATCACTGTTGACCCTGAACTTATGGAGGCAGCAGGGATATATGAATACGAACTTGTGCAGATAGTCGATGTTGAGAACGGAAACAGATTTGAAACATATACGATAGCAGGTGAGCCGGGAAGTGGAATGATATGCCTAAACGGTGCAGCAGCAAGACAGGTTCAGGTAGGCGACCATGTTATTATTATGTGCTACTGTCAGATGTCACCTGAGGAAGTTAAGGAACATAAACCAAAAGTAGTATTTGTTGATGACGAAAACAAGATTGCAAAGGTGTCATCTTATGAAAAATATGGTACACTTACACAGGAAGCAGTAAAATAGTTATCTGGTTAATATCAATGATACAATATACAAGGCTGTAACTTAAATAATAATAGTTGTTAGTTTAATAGTGTGTAAATTGTTGCCGGACGCATCTAATATGTGAACGGCAGCCGGAAATGAGGATAAAATTATGTTAAAGGGAAAGACGGTTGTTTTAGGCGTAACAGGAAGTATTGCGGCTTATAAGATTGCAAATCTTGCAAGTATGCTGTCAAAACTTCACGCAGACATTCATGTATTGATGACACAAAATGCAACTAATTTTATAAATCCGATTACATTTGAAACGCTTACGGGAAATAAATGTCTTATAGACACATTTGACAGAAATTTCCAGTTTAATGTTGAGCATGTTTCACTTGCAAAAAAAGCGGATGTTGTGCTTATAGCTCCGGCTTCGGCAAATGTTATTGGAAAACTTGCAAATGGAATAGCGGATGATATGCTGACAACGACTGTTATGGCTTGCAAGTGCAAAAAGATAATCTCACCTGCCATGAATACAAATATGTATGAAAATCCGATAGTCCAGGATAACATTGCCAAGTTAAAACGATTTGGTATGCAGGTCATAGAGCCTGATGTGGGGCTTCTTGCCTGCAAGGATGTTGGTGCGGGAAAAATGCCGTCAGAGGACACGCTTCTTGACTTTATTCTTCAGGAAATATTATTTGAAAAAGATTTAACAGGAAAAAATGTACTTGTGACAGCAGGACCTACAATGGAAGCAATAGACCCGGTGAGATTTATTTCAAATCATTCAACCGGAAAAATGGGTTATGCGGTGGCAAAAACAGCTGCAAGACGAGGTGCGAAAGTAACGCTTGTAAGCGGACCTGTAAATCTTTTACCGCCACGATTTGTAGAAACAGTGCAGATAGAAAGTGCCGCCCAAATGTATGAGGAAGTCATAAAAAGAGCCGATGAACAGGATATAATCATAAAAGCGGCGGCGGTAGCCGATTACACACCTGAAAATACAGCCGATGAAAAGATAAAGAAAAAAGACGGCGGTGAAATGTCAATACCGCTCAAGCGGACAAAAGACATATTAAAAACACTTGGAGAAAACAAAAAAGAAAATCAGTTTATCTGTGGATTTTCGATGGAAACACAAAATATGTTGGAAAACTCCAAAAAGAAACTTGAAAAGAAAAATGTGGATATGATAGTAGCAAACAATCTAAAAGTGGCAGGAGCAGGTTTTGGAACAGACACAAATATAGTCACGCTCATCACAAAAGATGAGGTCAGAAAGCTGCCGCAGATGAGCAAAGAAGATGTGGCAGCAGCCATACTCGATGAGATTGTTGAAAAGATATATTAATTTTGCCTGCGTCCATAAATCAATAATCCACCTCAACTAAACAAAGTCCCTGTGGCGGAGCCGTAAATCCGGCTGCATCACGGGATTTTGTTTCTATTATATCCGGAATATCATCACATGAAAGTTCATGAGTGCCCACCATAAGCAAAGTTCCTGTAAGGATACGCACCATATGATATAGAAAACCGTTTCCGTAAAAATCAATTGTTATTATGCCGTCAGAATTGTTGATAGAGATATCAGAAATGGTTCTTATTGTGGATTTCTTCATGCGTTTATTATCGCAAAAGCTTTTAAAATCATGTTCACCGATAAGATATACGGCAGCTTTTTTCATAGCCTCTATATCATAATTTTCTGTAAGTCTTGTCATATACTTTCGCTCAAAAACATTTGCCACCTCACCATTGTCAATAGTATATCTGTAATGTTTTCCTTTTGCATTAAGTCGTGCATGAAAGCGGTTATCTGTTTTCTCTGCATCTAAAATGCGTATATCGAGTGGCAGATATTTGTTAAGTGAATCTCTGACCTCAAGTTCAGATAAAGTGGCATTTGTTTTAAAATTTGCTATCTGCTTTATTGCATGAACTCCTGCATCTGTTCTGCCTGAACCGTGAATTTCTATTTCTTCACCAGTCATTTTATTTAAGATATTTTCTATTTTTCCCTGAATGGTGTTGTCGGTGTTGCCCTGTTTCTGCCATCCACTGAATCGTGTCCCGTCATATTGTACTGTAAGTTTAAAATTTTTCATAGTTCCCTCCGTATTTGGGGTGATAGATTTCGATTGCCTTATCTATCATAATATCAGAAATAAGATAGAAATTTCCATAAAAATACATTTATTTGTAAAAATTATACAATGAATTTTAGGGATAAAGATTAAAAATATATAAAATCACCAAAAAAGATTGACGATAAATTTTATCAGTGTTAAGATAGAAAAGGAGTTTGGAGAAAAACTTTAGCAAAATTGAAGTTGCCCAAAATATAAAACTGATTATATTTTTGCAACAGATATTAATTAGGGTAATAAACGATTGTCTTGCATACAGTTAGTTATGCATGGCAGCGATAAATATTTTTAGGCTGCTTATTTCCTACAATATCGGCAGTCGGTAAGGAGGGTTTTAGATAATGGCAAGATTTACATTACCAAGAGATTTATATCATGGAAAGGGTTCTTTGGAGGCTTTGAAGGACTTTGACGGAAAGAGAGCTATTGTCTGTGTCGGCGGTGGTTCTATGAAAAGAAACGGATTTCTTGACAGAGCGATAGGTTATCTTAAAGAAGCAGGTATGGAAGTAGAACTTTTTGAGGGCATTGAGCCTGATCCGTCAGTAGAAACTGTTATGCGTGGAGCGGAAGTTATGCAGAAGTTTAAACCTGACTGGATTGTTGCTATGGGTGGCGGTTCTCCGATTGATGCGGCAAAGGCTATGTGGATTAAGTATGAATATCCGGATGTGACATTTGAGGATATGTGTAAGGTATTCGGACTTCCAAAACTCAGACAGAAAGCACATTTCTGTGCGATTTCTTCGACATCGGGTACTGCTACTGAGGTTACGGCATTTTCTATTATCACGGATTATGAAAAAGGTATCAAATATCCGATTGCGGACTTTGAGATTACACCTGATGTTGCCATTGTAGATCCTGAACTTGCGGAGACAATGCCGGTTAAACTTGTTGCACATACAGGTATGGATGCCATGACTCATGCTATCGAGGCATATGTATCAACAGCAAATTGCAATTATACAGACCCGCTTGCTATATGGGCTATCAAGATGATACAGAAGCATCTTGTAAAATCATATAATGAGGATATGGAGAGCAGAGATCAGATGCATGATGCACAGTGTCTTGCTGGTATGTCATTCTCAAATGCACTCCTTGGAATCGTACATTCTATGGCACATAAGACCGGTGCAGCTTTCAAGAACGGACATATCATTCATGGTGCAGCAAATGCAATGTATCTTCCAAAGGTTATCAAATATAACAGCAAGGACGAGACGGCAAAGAAACGCTACGGTGAGATAGCTGATTATATGGGATTAGGTGGAAATAGTGATGATGAAAAGGTAGATTTACTTATCAAATATCTTCGCCAGATGAACGATGACCTTAATATTCCTCATTGCATTAAAAACTATGGTGAGGGCGGACTTCCGGCAGATGAAGGAATCGTGCCTGAGGATGAATTCCTTGAAAAACTTCACGATATAGCAGCAAATGCTATTCTTGATGCCTGCACAGGTTCAAATCCTCGTCAGCCGTCACAGGAGGAAATGGAAAAACTTCTTAAATGCTGTTATTACGATACAGAAGTTGATTTCTAAAAAAGTATCGAAAATCGACAAAATTAAAAAAATTGTCGGATAAAAAATTTTATAGTTACAAAAATACCTTCTGAGCAGAGTATGGAAATTTCACATATATCTGTTTAGAAGGTGTTTTTTATTATAATAAAGATAAGCAGGAATATTTATCGTAAAGTATTGACTTAGCAATAATCTATATTTTATAGTTATCTTATTGAAAAAATCATCATTTTTTCTGCTGATGATCTTTATGTGTCAGGACGAACAGAGAGCTAAGGCTATTTGGCAGAAATTAAAAAGGGGAAAAGAATGAAAAGATTAATTCAAAAGAAACTAAAAAAAACAAAAGAAAATTTATATTATATTTTGTCAGCACTTATGATAGGACTTATTGTAGGAGGCATTGATGCTTTATTTGGGCGTGTCCTTATTGCAATTACTGATTTCCGGGGAAGGTATATTCAAATTCTTATTTGGTTTCTGCCGATTGCAGGTCTGTTTATCTGTTGGATGTATCATCGTTTTAATGAGATGAGTTTAAAGGGAATGACGCTTGTTCTTGAAACTGCCCAAGGAAAGAGGGCGGATATACCGCTCGCACTTGTTCCACTGGTTATGGTTGGAACATGGATTACTCATCTTTTTGGGGGAAGTGCAGGCAGGGAGGGAGTTGCAGTTCAGATTGGAGCAACATTGTCTCATTGGTTTGCACGCAGATTTAAGTTTGCTGATAATAGAACAATTTTGCTCATAGCAGGAATGGCGGCAGGTTTTGGCGGATTGTTCCAGACACCGTTTGCGGCTGTGTTTTTTGCGATGGAGGTTGTCGTTACCGGAAAAATGTTATATCAGGCATTTCTGCCGTCATTGGTAGCGGCAGTTACGGCTTCGACATTTTCAAATGCACTTGGACTTGAAAAATTTGCAGTACCGCTTAAGCAGAGCTTTAACCTGTCAGAATCTAAGACTATGTTTTATATGGTTATTCTAGGTGTGGCATTCGGACTTACAGGGCGTGTGTTTTCAGTGCTTCTAAAAAGAGCTAAAGCGTTTATGGGGGAGAAACTTGCAAATCCATATAAAAGAATTGGATTTGTATCAATACCGCTTGCAATAATTCTTTTTGCATTTTGGAATGGTCGTTACTGTGGTCTTGGAACAAATCTTATATCACAGACATTTACAGGAGGAGAAATTTTTAGCTTTGACTGGATTATAAAACTGCTTTTGACAGTTATTACATTATCAATCGGATTTCAGGGCGGCGAGGTTACACCTCTGTTTTCAATCGGGGCTTCGCTCGGCTTCTGTCTGGGAAATTTATTTGGAATTTCGCCTGTATTGTGTGGGGCACTTGGATATGCAGCCGTCTTTGGAAGTGCAACAAATACCGTTATAGCACCGTTTCTGATAGGAATTGAAGTGTTTGGGGCAAAAAATGCACTTGCGTTTGTGCTGGTGTGCAGTATAGCATATATCGTAAATGGAGACAGGTGTATTTATGGAGCACAGGGAAGTTCCAACAGTTGCCAGTTATAATATTTATATGGATGTTGTTTCCCTCCTGATTAAGACAGGCGTTACTTTTTTATGAATTATCTCTGTTTGTGGCTGTGGATTTCTTTTCTTTAATTCATTCATCTGACTTACAAGCAGACTCATGGCTTCATATGCAATCTTATCTATCTGCTGTCCTACAGTACTTATGGGAATAATAGCTTCTGAAGCGATTGGAGAATTATCAAAACCTACAACCTTATATTCATCGGGAAATTTGCCATATTCACGCATTAATATATTTATTAATATATTTGCGTGGGTGTCATTTGCCACAAATATACCTTTTCGTGTACCTGGGTATGATTTTTGTATAGTATCAAAAATCTTTTTAATATGTTTTTGTGTTTCATCATATGTATTTCCAAGATCTTCAAGGAAAAGTCTATATTTCATATTATGCTCTTTACAGATGTCTGTGAAACCTTTGATTCTGTTATATGCCGGAATTTCCTGTTTGACATGTGAATTTATATGAATTAAAATGTCACAATTATTTTTTATCAGCAGACTGGTTGCCTGAACTGCACCCATATAATTGTCGGTATTGATACTATTTACATATTTATCCTCGCGTTCAATAGTTACCACAGGAATATTGTAAGATGACAGTTCTTTGGAAGAAATAGTATGGCTGAGAACAATAAGCCCCTCAATTTTATATGAAAGAAGTTCCTGAAGATATTTTCGCTCTGTTTCTTCGGCTCCGGTGCCGGCAAAAACAATAAATTTATATCCAAACTTTTCATATGTTGCCAATAACTGGTTTAGCATTTCTGAATAATAATGTAAGTAAAGATTTGGAAGTAGTATTCCTACAAATTCACTTTTTCCATTTGCCAATACTTTTGCAAGCTTGTTTTCCTGATAATTTAAATCTACCAGTGCTTTTGCAATTATTTCCTGATTTTTTAATGTCAAAGAATCAGGATTATTAAAATAGCGTGAAATAGTAGTTTTTGAAAAATTTGTATATTTTGCTATATCATTGAATGTTACTTTTTTTTTCTCAGATGCCATATTACTAACCTCTCTTGTTGAAAACTGGTAATGTTATAAATCACATTAGTTAAGTATAGCAATTATCCAGATAAAAGACAACAAAAAAATAACTGGTTAAGTAACCGGTTATTTTTTTGCTGAAAACTACTTGACAAGTAAAGATTATAAGAGTAATATATGTGACATAAAGTAACCGGTTACTTAACCGGTTATGCAAACGAAATCAATATATTAAAAAAACATTGGGAAAGGAGAAGTTGCTATGAGAAAGCACATACTTGCCTTATTGACAGCCTGTTGTATAGTATTAACTACGGTTGGCTGCCAAAAGAGCACACATGAAGCGGGGAGCATTTCTGGATATGACGAAGGGGAAAAATATTTGTCAATATGGGTGCATTCCATTGAAGACACTGACGAAGGAAAATGCTACAGGGAAGCAGTAGAGTCATTCAATAAAGCATATGATGGAAAATATTTTGCTGACATTGAATTTATTCCGAGAAATGACAGTGGTGGAGGATATTCTGACAAAATAAATGCATCAGTTATGTCGGGGGATCTTCCAGATGTTCTTACCGTAGATGGCCCGAATATTGCAGCATATGCAGAGAATGGGATTATACAGCCATTAGCGGAGATTTCAGAGAAAGAAAAGTCAGAGTATCTTGAATCTATTATTGAACAGGGTACATATAACGATAAGTTATATGCTCTTGGAGCAATGGAGTCAAGTGTTGGGCTTTATTACAATAAGGATATTCTTAAAGAAGCTGGCATAGATGTGCCGGATGCCGACCATCCGTGGACATTTTCAGAGTTTTTGAAAGTACTTGAAAAAGTCAAAAAAGTTACAGACAAGAAAAAGGGTTATGCACTTGATATGACATTTCCGGTTGGAGAGGCAACAATCTATTACTATGCACCGTTTTTCTGGTCAAACGGAGGGAATTTGATTGACAATACCGGGTTAAAGGCAGATGGAGTTTTTAATTCAAAAGAGAATGTGTCAACTATAAATTATTTTTGCAGACTATTGTCAAATGGATATATGTCAAAAGTTCCAATCGACCACTTATTTGAAAGTGGAAGAGCCGCATTCAAGTTTGATGGTGCATGGGAGGTAAACACTGTTTACACAAGCTATAAAGATATAAATATTGGTGTTGCACCATATATAACAGGTGACAACTGGAAAGGCGAGAGATATACACCTACAGGCTCATGGGCATTTGCAGCATCTTCAAAAACTAAAAATATTGAGGGGGCTACGGAGCTTGTAAAATGGATGAGTGGAGTTGAAAGCGGAAAAAGATTGTGGGAAAAATCAAAATCATTTCCATCAACCTATAAAGCATACGAATCAATTGATGTTTTTAAGAAAGATGAAAATTATAAGGAACTGTATTATCAGTTGAGCAAGTATGGTCAACCAAGACCAAAGACACCTGCATATCCACAGGTAAGTACATCATTTCAGCAGGTACTTGAAAATTGTGTTCTGACTGGAGAAGATCCAAAGACACAGCTGGATAAATCAGTAGAAAGGATTAACGCAAAGCTGAAGCGTTATACATATAAATAATGAAGAAAAAATCAGAATCAATATTAGGAATGGCATTTTTTGGTCCGGCATTGGTACTTCTTACAATATTTCTTTTTATACCGATGATACTGACACTTGTGTTTAGTTTTACAGACTTTTTTGCATTAAATCCTGGTCTGACACATTTTGTTGGTCTTGAAAATTATTTTCAGGTGTTTAAGGACGATGATTTCAGACAAGCTTTTGGAAATACGGTAAAATTTGTTGTTATAATAGTTCCGTTGCAAGGATTAGGTGCATTAGGACTTGCGTTGCTTATAAATAAAGTGACTCATTGCAAAACATATTTTAAAGTTGCATTTTTCATACCTGTTGTAATGTCTCTTGCAGTAGTATCTACTTTATGGGTTCAGATTTACAGTCCGGAAGGAATCTTAAATTCACTTCTCGCCCATATTGGAATAAATGCACAGCCGTTTATTAACAGTGCATCACAGGCACTGCCGTCTATAGCTGTTATGAGTGCATGGCAGGGAGTCGGATATCAGATGATAATATTCTTAGGCGGATTACAGGCTATAAATCCTGCACTCTATGAGGCTGCTGAGATGGATCATGCCAGCGGATGGCAAAAATTTAAAGATATAACATTACCTGAGTTAAAACCACTTTGTATTTTTGTATTTATAACGATTACTATAGGAGCATTTAGAATGTTAGTTCAGCCAATGGTTATGACAGGCGGTGGACCATCACATTCTACATATACAATGGTATATGATATTTATGAAACAGGTACAGTTAATTGGGAAATCGGTCTTGCTTCTACAATGGCTATAGTATTTGCATTTTTTGTTATGATACTGACCGTTATACAGACTATTCTGACTCGGGATAAGGAGGGGAAAAAACATGCTAACAAGAAAACAAAAAACAATTAATTGGATTATTGCAGCGATTATGATAGTAATGTCATTATTCTTTCTTTTTCCTGTCATCTGGATGATTGCAAACTCATTTAAGCCAGATGCTGCAATAACGAAAGATATGAATTCGATTGCTGCATTTATACCACCTGCATTAAATGGAAGTTTTTTTGATAATTATGTTTCAATATTAACAAATACGAGCTTTATACATTACATGTTAAATACATTGTTTTATGCAGCTATTTTAATAATACTTGGAATTATTGTAAATGGACTTGCAGGATATGCACTTGCAAAAATAAATTTTCCGTTTAAAGAGAGATGGCTTCTAATTATAATGCTATTGATGATAGTTCCAATGGAGACGATAATTACAATACATTTTCTTTTTATAGCAAAACTTGGATTGTTGAATACGGTAATAGGATATGTGCTCCCTATGATAGTTAATCCTTTTAATATATTTTTGTTCAGACAGGTATTTATAAGCCTGCCGGATGATGTTTATGAAGCTGCACAGTTAGATTTTTGCAGTCCGGTAAAATATTTTTTTACTATGGTATTACCGATGTCAAAAAGTGTTGTTGCAACTGTCAGCGTATTTACATTTTTAAATGTATGGAATGATTATCTGTGGCCATCGCTTGTATTTACATCAAGTGATCTGCTTACAGCACAGATTGGATTAAATGCAATAACATCAAATGACAATACGACTATGGGACAGACACTAGCGGTTATTACTATGATAACTATACCGGTTATTATAATTTATTCATTATTTTCAAAACAGATTGTTGAAGGCGTTGTATCTACAGGGTCTAAGGAGGGCTGATTATGAGTTTTATTGAGTTAAAGAATGTTTGTAAACAGTATGCAAATACAAATAAAAAGGCAGTGACAGATTTTAATCTTAAAATAGATGAAAAGGAATTTATAGCATTTGTAGGTCCATCAGGATGTGGAAAATCGACTACATTGCGTATGATTGCAGGATTCGAGGATATTACAAGTGGAGAACTTTATATTGATGGAAAAAAGATGAATGAAGTAGCTCCTAGAGACAGAGGAATTTCTATGGTGTTTCAGAACTATGCACTGTATCCGCATATGACAGTCGAAAAAAACATAAGTTATGGACTTAAAAATATGAAAGTTCCGGCAGATGAGATAAAGCGGAAAGTAGATTGGGCTATAGAGATTTTAGGGCTTTCTGAATATCGCTACCGTAAACCTAAAAATCTTTCAGGTGGTCAAAGACAGAGAGTTGCTTTAGGACGTGCAATCGTAAAAGACCAGAAAGTATTTCTTATGGATGAGCCGCTCTCAAATCTTGATGCAAAACTTCGTGTAAGCATGAGAAATGAGATTAGCAAATTACACCGCAATCTTGGCAGCACGACGATTTATGTAACGCATGATCAAGTGGAAGCTATGACTATGGCAGACAGAATTGTTATTATGAAGGATGGTATTGTTCAGCAGATAGGAAAGCCAATGGAACTGTACGAACATCCGGTTAATAAATTTGTTGCAGGTTTTATTGGTTCCCCACAGATGAACTTCTACAATGTTAAAGTTGATGGAAATAAGATTTCTTTTACAGATGGAAACAGTATGGTATTAAATGATGAAATGGCTGACAAATTAAGGAATTATAAGGAAGTGATTCTTGGAATACGCGGTGAGGATATAAAGTTTGATCCTCAAAATCTGGACATATTTAAAGAAAATAAACAGAGAGCAGTTATTGACAATACTGAAATTATGGGAAATGAAAATAATCTTTATTTTGAATTTGGAGGTTCATCATCTGTAGCAAGAGTTTCAAAATATGAGGTGTCTGATGTTGGTGAGGAAATAGAATTTGTTTTTGTACCACATAGAATGCATTTCTTTGACAAGGTGACGGAAGATGCAATAACATTATGAGAAAGCAGCAAAGCGGATTGAGAATATCTGCTTGACAATAGTAGAAATGAGGTTTTAATGGATAAGTTAAAAAAAGCAAATGATTATATAGACAAAAATAAGGTAGATTATAAAGAGTTGCCGGAATTTCATGTGGCCCCACAGGTTGGATGGATAAATGATCCAAATGGTTTTTCGTATTATGATGGCATGGTACATTTGTTCTATCAGTTTCATCCGTATAGTAAAGAATGGGGACCTATGCATTGGGGACATTGTGTCAGCAGTGATTTAATAAAGTGGGAATATTATCCGGTTGCATTGGCTCCTGATATGAAATATGATATGGACGGATGCTTTTCGGGTTCTGCTATAGAAACAGATGAAGGTCATATGCTGGTATATACAGGTGTAACTCATGAAGAAAATGACGGTAAAAAAAATGAATATCAAAATCAATGCGTTGCTTTAGGGGATGGAAAAAGTTATAAAAAAATAGAAAATAACCCGGTTATAAATGGAGAAATCATGCCACAGAATTTTAGTCGTGAACATTTTAGGGATCCTAAAGTCTGGAAAGAGGATGATGGATATTATCTTGTTGCTGGAAATAAAACAAATGATGGTAAACCTCAGGTTGTTTTGTTCCACTCGAAAGATATGTATGACTGGAGATATGTTTCTGTATTGGCAGAGGATGTTACCGGAAAATATGGAACAATGTGGGAGTGTCCTGATTTCTTTGAGATAAATGGACAATATATATTGATAACATCTCCTCAGGATATGTGTGCTGATGATGAATTTCATAATGGAAATAATTCAGTATATTTTATTGGAAATTATGATAGAGATATGCATAAATTTGATTATAATAAAGTTTATGCATTAGATGATGGCATTGATTTTTATGCACCGCAGACTACGCTCATGCCTGATGGAAGAAGAGTAATGATAGGCTGGATGCAGTCTTGGGATTCAAATATAAGACCTTTTAAACAGAAATGGTCATGCATGATGACTGTTCCAAGGGAGATAAAGCTGATAGATGGAAGAATTATACAAAATCCTGTAAGAGAGATAAAAAAATATTATACGGATTCTATTAACTATGTGGAGCAAACAGTAGAGGGAGAGTGCAGTTTTCCAAAGATAAATGGGCGTGTCCTTGATATGACAGTTGAAATTAAAGATGGTGATTATGATGAATTTAAAATAAATTTTGCAAAGAATGATAAATTTAGTTCGAGTATAATTTATGATAAGAGTAAAAATGAAATTGAAATAAACAGACTTTATTCCGGAATGAATCGTGATACAATAGGTACAAGAAAAGTAAAAGTGAGATATCCAAAGCAAAGTTTAAAGCTTCGATTTATTTTGGATAAATATTCAGTAGAAATATTTGTAAATGATGGTTCGCAAGTGTTAAGTATGACTTATTATACACCTGTTGAGGCTGATGAGATAAGTTTTGAATGTAATAACACTGCAGTTATAAATATTGAAAAGCATGGTATATCTGTAAGATAGGAGGGCTTTAAATGAAAAAGTATGATGTAGTTGCATTAGGAGAACTGCTTGTAGATTTTACTGAAAATGGTATGAGCAGTCAGGGAAATGTTTTGCTTGAAGCAAATCCGGGAGGAGCTCCGTGTAATGTATTGTCGATGTTGCAGAGACTTGGCAAAAAAACAGCTTTTATAGGAAAAGTTGGCAATGATAATTTTGGAAAAATGCTTAGAGATATTGTGAAAGAACAGGGAATAAATACAGATAACATTATTCTTGATGGTGAAGTTCATACAACGCTTGCATTTGTTCATACAAAAGAAGATGGTGACAGGGATTTTTCGTTTTACCGTAGCCCAGGAGCTGACATGATGCTTAGAAAAAAAGAGATTAATGAAAGCTTACTTGATAATACAAGAATTTTTCACTTTGGGACACTTTCAATGACGGAAGAAAAAATAGCAGAAACAACAAAGTATGCATTAGATAAAGCTAAAGATTTCGGAGCTGTTATATCATTTGATCCAAATCTGCGTCCACCTTTATGGGATGATTTGGAAAAAGCAAAAGAACAGATGTGGTATGGGATAAGTAAATGTGATGTTTTAAAAATATCAGATGATGAGATTAGTTTTCTTACAGAAGAAGCTGATATTGAGAAAGGAGTGAAAAAAATTCTGAAAAAATATCAGCCGGCACTGATTTGTGCTACACAAGGAAAAAACGGAAGCATTGCATATTATAAAGGACAGAGCTTTTGCCAAAAAGCCTTTATAAGGAAAGATACAGTGGAGACAACCGGAGCCGGAGATACATTTATGGCATGTGTTTTAAACAGTGTTCTTGAAAAAGGATTAAATAATCTTACAGAATCCGATATTTTACATATGCTTAAATTTGCCAGTGCAGCATCGTCGATTATTACGACAAAAAGAGGGGCATTAAAGGTAATGCCACAGAAAGAAGATATTATTGTTTTTTTGAATAATTACAGTTGTAATATGCCGAATTTATAGTCTTATAGGGAGATTGCTAATATTGAAAGATATGTATATTTATGCTAACATAATATATTATAAATAAACTTTTTGATACATCATGGTCTTAAAAAAAAAGACGATGTATTATAAACCGATACAAAATTATAAATGTTGTGAAATATACTGTTTATATGCAATAAATAAAGTAAGGGTGATATATTGTTATTTGACAATGTACCACCCTTTTGTGCTTATGACATGATTTCACGGCAAATTAGTAAAAGGGATATTAAGGGAGATGAATTATTATGACAATACAGGAATGTTACGAAAAAATAGGAGAAGATTATCAGGAAATTCTTTCACGATTTGGAAGTGAGGCAATGGTAAAAAGATTTGCCATAAGTTTTTTGAATGATCCAAGCTTTGAACAGTTAAAAGAGGGGCTTGAGGAAAATGATGGAGAAAAGGCATTTCGCGCAGCTCATACTTTAAAGGGAGTCTGCTTAAATCTTGGTTTTAACGGACTGAATAAGCTTAGTTCAGAATTAACGGAGAAACTCAGAGGGCATAGTACGGAGGGTACAGAGCCATTATTTGAGGCTGTTAAGGAAAAATATGAGAGTATGATAGAAACGATAAGAGAACTTCAGAATGAGGGATAAACGACAACAGGAAATTAGTTTGCGGCTGCATTTTGCGTGAGGACAATAACAGGTTTTGTTGGTGTTATCATAAAGAGTTTAGGATAGAGCAGGCTTGACTGGAGTAGTCAGAAAGGAAAACATATATGAGGTATAAAATTCTTATTGTTGACGATTCGTATATAAATAGAGAATTATTAAAAGAAATGCTTAAGGATGAATATGACATATTAGAAGCAGAAAATGGCAAAAAAGCATTGGAAATGATAGAACATAAGGAGCAGATAGACGGTATCCTTTTGGATCTTATTATGCCAGAGATTAATGGATTTGGTGTTATAGAGGAATTGTCGAAAAAAGGAATTATGAAGAAAGTTCCCGTAATGATAATTAGTTCGGAGATAAGTGCCGAAAATGAAAATATCTGTTTTAAGTATGGGGTATTTGACTTTATAGGACGACCTTTTAAGACATCGATAGTCCGTAAGCGTGTTCAGAACATGATAAATATATATGTTTATAAAAATCATCTTGAACAACAGGTTCAGGAACAGACTGCTGTTTTGAGAAAAGCATATGAAAAATTAGAGAAACAGAAAGAAAGAGTAGAAAAATTAAATAAAGACATTCTGGATATGCTTGGTACGATAGTAGAGTTTAGAAATCTTGAGAGTGGCGAGCATATTATGAGGGTTAAAGGATATACTAAGATTCTTGCCGAGAAGTTCAAAGAACTGTATCCTGAGTATAACCTTACGGATGAAACGATAGATAATATAGTCGAGGCAAGTGCTTTACATGACCTTGGAAAAATATCAATACCTGACAAAATTCTCTTGAAACCGGGCAAACTTACAAAAGAAGAATTTGAATATATGAAACTACATACGGTAAAGGGTTGCGAACTTATTCAGGCGGTTAATCTTGAACAGAGCGAGGAACTTAAACAGATATGTTATGATATAATCCGCTATCATCATGAGAGATACGATGGAAAAGGTTATCCTGATGGTTTAAAGGGAGATGAGATACCGGTATCAGCACAGCTTGTTTCGCTTGCCGATGTATATGATGCTCTCATAAATGAGAGATGTTATAAAGATGCCTTTTCTAATGAAAAAGCATTTAATATGATAATGAATGGTGAATGTGGAACATTTTCGCCAAAGCTTTTGGAAACTTTCAAACAGGTTCGTGATAAGTTTGAAAGGTTTGCAATCGAGGAAAGAAAATAAGAATTGTTGTTTAAAATAAGGGGGTGTTTCTTGAATTGTCTTAAAGAAACACCCCCATTATGTTTAGCTTTATTTTGCCAAGTAATTATTTCTTTGAAAGATAATCATTAACATTAGCTACAAGCTCGTCTGCGTTAAGTCCGTGAACCATAGCAGCTTCTTCAAGTGATTCACCCTGAGCTGATGGGCATCCTATACAATGCATACCTGAAGCCATAAGGATAGCAGCGATACCGGCATCGACTTTAAGCATATCTGCAATTATCATATCTTTAGAAATTCTCTCTGTCATAATAGTCTGATCTCCTTTGAAAAAATATTATTAAAAACGAAAAAGCTACTGTACGGGAGAAAAACTCCTTTATCAGCAGCTTTATTTTACATAAAGTAAAAAAATTCGTCAATAGAAATTATTGTTTTAAAAACAAGTTTCCGGATAAAATTACTCCTGTGAAATAGCACCTGAAGGGCATGTTCCTGCACAAGCACCACATTCGATACATGTATCTGCATCAATCTGGTAATGAGCATCTCCTTCAGAAATAGCGCCTACTGGACATCCGCCAGCACAAGCTCCACAGCTAACACAATCATCACTAATTACATATGCCATTTTGTTGTCCCTCCTTATTGATTTTGTGCATTCATTATAACGCAGTTTTTTATTTTTGACAACCCCTGAAAGCACTGAAAATAAAGGAAAAATAGTTAGTTCAAGTGAACTTTGGGTAGCGACATAATACAACTTAAACGAGCTTTTGCAAAGCATCATATTTTATAAGAGGTTCAAAATGTTCTTCAAAATAAGAAATATTTGCAGGAACATTTTTTAGCTGTGTTCCATATTCGCTGGTAAGATTGCATATTCTGTTAAATGATTCAGGTGATAAGCTGCCCTGCTGCATGATAAGAATATATTCCCCGGTTTTATCATTTTTATACAAAGTGTTCTCACTTGTATATATATGGCAAAGATTATCTGCTAATAATGAAATGTCATTTATCGATTTAAAGGAGAAAATTCTTGCGATATTTACCGGAACTTTTTTATCGGTGTTCTTTGGGCGTGGCTCCATACCCAATGCTTCTGACAATGAGATGAAGTCGGTGTTCCGGTCATATGATGAAGTCGGCTCAAGAGGTATTTCCTCGTCATCAGAGCTTATGTTGCCGGCGAGCTCATAAATATCCTCATCATCGTCAAAATCTGCTTCGTCATCATCATCAAATGTAAATTCACCTGCAGGTTCATAATCTTCGCTATCAGGTGATTCTGAAAAAGTTGAAAATCTTGTGTCGAGTTCATCAGGATCTTCAACCTTTGTGATTAACAGAACTAGGGTATCAGGATACATTGGAATCGCTTCTATCATGAGTGGGATGTTTTCAGCTTCAAAGCCGAATTCGTAGGATGCCTGCTGCACCATGTCACGAAATAGAGCCTTGGCTTTATCTGTTCCGTATGCAAGTTCGCTGATACGAAGTTCTCTGTCGGATAAGTCTTTTTTATTGAGTGTACAACGGATTTGATTATCATTGATTTTTTCAATTCGCATAGGCTCACTCCCTTTCTAAACAAAATTTATTTTATAAGTATTCTTATAGTTAAATTATAGGTTAATATCGTGTTCAAGTCAACAATTTAAAGGCGGCAGAATACTTATTTTATCGTATATATAAGAGAAAAAATCACCATTTATCTGATTATGGGCAAAATAATTTTTACTCTCAACATCATTATATGATATGAGTGAGAGCGGAGTGCTTTAATAAGTAAGAATGTGTTTGTGAATATGGTTTGTAAAAAGTTAATAATAAATACTAGAATTTTTTGCATATTTTTAAACACATTTTTGAAATCTTAGTAAATCTCATTAAAACACATTTTTTTCTGTGCAAATGTATCAAAAAATTGAGGACAGATTTGTTGATAATACGGTGATTTTTGTGTTGAAAATGTATAAAATGTCATCATATAATAGTCAGCACAGAGAGACGATTATTTGATTGGAGGTGAGTTTATAGGAAGAGGGCAAATGAAAAATTTAATGTTGCCGGTTAGAGTCATATAGGCGGCACTGATAAAAAGAAAATTCATTTAATATTTATATACGATAAGGTTTGCCAATGATATGCGTTTTACCAGATGCTTTTTGAATCGTTGATCTGGAGATGGTAAAGGTGGACAGGGAAAATTGACGATAAATCACAACAAGTGCTGCTGTTTGTATTTATAATGCGGACGGTGCCAGACAAATGCTTACAAAGCAGTCAGATAATTATATAGCTGTATGTCCATTTTAAAATTAGAAGTGACTTAGGAGGTTGGTAAAATGAGGAATGACTCAGAAGAGAGAGAGGATAGAACAACAGCATGGATTTTAGCTGAAGCTTCAAAGTGGTCATTATATGGGGTTGAAGTTAAGATAGATGGGATGTTTTATACGGGAGAAAGTTCTGAAGTAATTGATCATGTCAGAGAGGACAATTATTATATGGAAGATTATGTCAGTGATGACAAGGGTAAGATTGTACAGGTCGAATTTAATCGTTTATAAATAAGGGGGTTGAAGCTTTATATTCGGATATCCCCACTCCATTATACATAGTATGAGTTGTAAGTTTTTATTGTAAAAAATGTCGGGTTTGTGTGTTACACAAACATAATATGTGCAGGAAAATGCACAATAATAATTGTGAAATGATGATAAACAAAAGTTAATATCAAATAAGAAAATGGTAATTAAAAAATGCAGCCTTTGTAACGGATGGGTTAAAAGGCTGCATTGTATGATTTTTATATGTGCCTTTACTCAAAAAAACATAAGTGATATACTGATATATGAGGATTATATCTGAATGAACAGAAAAAGAAGTTGTTGTTAGCCCTGAGGTGTGAACGGTAACAAAATATAGTTAAGAGGGTATGATAATCGAATTATAGAAAAATTAGTGATTATAAAAGAAAGGTATCGCTTATGAAAAATAAAAAATTAGTATTACCACTTATATTTACGGTAGGAATCTTTATTATAGTTGCGGCAATTTTTATCATAAAGAAAAATATGCCGTGCAATGATTATATGAATCTCGCAGAGTATTACGGGGAAAGTGAAAAAGGTTATACGGTCATAGCTGAAGAAAATATAAATAAAAATAAAGCATTATATGAGGATGGACATATATATATTGATGATGAATTTGTATCAGGAGTATTGAATAAGAGATTTTACTGGGATGCTAACGAAAATCTTCTTATATATACAACGGCGACATCTGTTATAAAAGCAGGACTTGACAGTAAGACATATGATATAAACAAAAGTAGCAATACTAAAGATTATGTTATCGCTAAGCTTAGGGGTGATAAACTTTATATTGCACTTGATTTTATTAAGGAATATACTGCTTTGGAATATAAGACATATAAAAATCCTAACAGAGTTGTACTGACATATAAATTTGGAGATAAGCAGAAATGGGTACAGGCAGATGAAGAGGCAAAGCTTAGATTTGAACCAAGTATAAAGAGCAGGATACTTATAGATGTAAAGAAAAAAGATAAATTAAGGATACTTGAAGAAAATACGGATAAAAGTGGATTTGATAAGGTGCTTTCGGAGAGTGGTGTTATAGGATATATCAAAATGTCGTCTTTAGGTGATACATATGAGTATGTTCCAAAGACTGATTTTGTTGAGGAGACATATCCGCATACACTTTTAAGTGGAAAAGTAAATCTTTTATGGCATCAGGTCACGACAAAGTCTGCAAACGCAAATCTTACCAATGTGCTGTCCGGGACAAAGAAAGTCAATGTTATAGCACCGACATGGTTTGGAACAAGTGATAACAACGGAAATATATCATCTATAGCAAGTTATGACTATGTGGAAAAGGCTCATTCTATGGGGATACAGGTCTGGGGACTTTGCAATGATTTTGCACCGGATATGAAGATAGGAAAGGTTCTTAGCAGAACGAGCTGCAGGGAAAGACTTGAGAAAAATCTTCTTGCTGAGGCTATAAGATACAGTCTTGACGGAATAAATATTGATTTTGAAAATGTGAAGAAAGCTAACGGGGATGATTTTATCCAATTTGTAAGAGAATTAGGAATAATGTGCCGCAACAATGGAATTGTTTTATCTATTGACAATTATCCTCCGGCAAGCTATTCAGCTTATTATAGCAGAAATGAGCAGGCTGCAGTGGCGGATTATGTTATAACTATGGCATATGATGAATTTTATTCCGGCTCTAAGGAGGCAGGACCGGTTTCATCTATCAGTTATGTAAGAAATGCTTCTGAAAATATATTGAAAGAAGTTCCTGCAAATCAGTCAATAATAGGTTTGCCGTTTTATTCAAGATTATGGAAAGAAACTACCAAAAACGGAGAGACAAAACTTTCATCAGAGGCATGTTCGATGAAATATGCTGAGGAGCTGATAAGTGATGCAAAAGCAGAGCTTAAATGGAATGAACAGACGGGACTTGAATATGCTGAATATACAAAGGACAATGCTTTATATAAGATATGGCTTGAAAACTCAAAATCTCTTGCTATGAAACTTAAAACAGTAAATTCACATAAGATGGCTGGAGCTGCATTCTGGAAAGCAGGCATGGAGAAAAAGAATGTCTGGGATACAATAGAAAAATATATGGCACAGTAAAGTCATAAAATTAAACAGATGGCATATATAGTATGAGAAAACATAAACGCACATTTTGTATTTCAGCCGCACTGCAGGTGTGAAAAGTGCAATGCTGAGTATTGGTGTGGAATTGGAGTTTTATATGTATCTGTTAAAAAAATGTATTATATCACTATTTGTATGTACCGCCATATCAGGAGCAGTCATAAGTGTAGGTATGATGAAAAATATGCCTGTATTTAAAAATAGTGAAAAAAATGTTATAGTCATTGATCCGGGACATGGTGGCGGGGACCCTGGAAAAGTCGGTGTTGACGGTTCACTTGAAAAGGATATTAACCTTGCAATATCCCAATATCTAAAAAAAGAGTTACAGGACAAAAACTATAAGGTTATCATGACAAGGGAAAAAGATACGGGGCTTTACGACGAGAGCGATACAAATAAAAAGATTGCAGATCTTCATAAAAGGATAGAGATAATGAATCAGTCAGATGTAAAACTTGTTGTGAGTATTCATCAGAACAGTTTTACAGGTGAGAGTTCAAAGGGGGCACAAGTTTTTTATCAGAGTACATCTGAGGAGGGAAAAAAATTTGCAGGGATAATGCAAAAAAAGATAGCATCATGTATAAATGATGGAAATCATAGGATAGAAAAAGCAAATTCAGATTATTATATATTAAAAAACAGCAGTCCTGTTGCGATTATCGTTGAATGTGGATTTTTGTCTAATCCGCAGGAGGCAGCACTTTTGTCTGATGATAAATATCAGAAAAAAATGTCATCAGCGATAGCACAGGGAATTAGTGAATATATTCAGAAGGAGGCTCATTAGATGAGTATGGATACAAAGGTTATCAAAGTAAATCCGGAAATGTTTGATGACGGGGAACTTAAAGAGGCTTGTGAGATATTAAAAAGAAACGGTCTTGTAGCGTTTCCGACAGAAACAGTTTATGGTCTTGGCGGTGACGGTATGCACAAGGAAGCATCAGCAAAGATATATGCGGCAAAAGGAAGACCATCGGATAATCCTCTTATAATACATATAGCAGACAGAAAAAGTCTTGACGAAATAGCATCAGAGGTTTCAAAAAAAGCAGAGAAGCTTATGGACGCTTTCTGGCCTGGACCGATGACACTTATCTTTAGAAAAAAAGAAAATGTCCCTATGTCAACGACAGGGGGACTTGAAACGGTTGCAGTAAGGATGCCGAGTCATCCGGTGGCAAGAGAGCTTATAAGACAGTCTGGAGTTTACATAGCTGCACCGAGTGCAAACACTTCGGGAAGACCAAGTCCCACAAAGGCAGAGCATGTTATAGAAGACCTTTCGGGAAAGATAGATATGATAATAGACGGCGGTAGTGTAGGTATTGGTCTTGAATCGACGATAGTGGATATGAGTGAAGATATACCTGTTATCTTAAGACCGGGCTACATAACAAAGGAAATGCTTGAAAATGTAGTGGGTGAAGTGAAAGTTGACCCTGCCATCGTGGGAGAAGCACCCAAGAAAAATATTATTGCAAAAGCTCCGGGAATGAAATACCGTCATTATGCACCAAAAGGACAGATGACAATCGTAGAGGGTGATATTGATAATGTTGTGGCAAAGATAAATGAGCTTTCCAAAGAAAAAATTGCTGATGGAAGAAATGTTGCCGTTATTGCGACTGATGAGACAAAATACAGATATAAATACGGTACGGTAAAAAGTATCGGTTCAAGAAAAACTGAAGGTTCCATTGCAGCAGGGTTATATGATATACTAAGAGATATGGATCATATAGGTGCACAGGATATATATGCTGAGAGCTTTAGTGACGACAGACTTGGCGGAGCGATAATGAACAGGATGATAAAAGCTGCAGGGCATCATGTGATTCATGTATAAAACAGGACATCAAAATTATTTTAAGCCATAATGTAAATTTGTTAGTTCAGACAGAGCAGACGGATATATTGACATTATAGAATGAACGATAAAAGGAGAAGCAGATGAAAAGTTATGACAAAGTCATATTTGTGAGCAAAGGAAATACATTCAGCAGTCCTCTTGTTGAAGCTATTTACAGGGACAAGGCACCTAACTGGCTGCCTGAATCCATGTCAAGAGGAACTGTTGTACTGTTTTCAGAGCCGATAAATCCAAAAGTAAATGTTTTGTTGAGCAGTCATGATATAAATATAAGTAATCATGAAAACTCAAAACAGTTAGAGATGGAGAATATTGGACAAGATACGCTGATACTCACAATGACATTTAGCGACAAGTTAAAAGTAATAGAAGATCTCGGTGTATCAAACAATGTATATACGCTGGGAGAATATATAGAGGATGATGCGGATATATCAGATCCGTTAGACCCCGATGAAACATTATATGACAAGTTCTTTGAGGAAGTTGCAGAAAAGATTGAAAAGGTGATTTTACACATGGAAGCAGAGTATCATGAAAATGATGATGATGCCAAAGATGTAAATAATAAAGAGTTAAACAGTAAAGATATGGAGGTAAGTTAAAATGATAGCAATAGGAAGTGACCATGGCGGATATGGGCTTAAACAGGAGATTATGGCTCATTTAAAGGAACAGGGTGTAGAGTATAAGGATTATGGATGTTATGATGAAAAATCATGTGATTATCCTGTTTATGCAAAAAAAGTTGCAAATGCGATAGTGTCAGGTGAGTGTGAAAAAGGTATTCTTATATGTGGAACAGGTATAGGAATTTCTATAACAGCCAATAAAGTTAAGGGAATAAGAGCCGCTCTTTGCCATGATACATTTAGTGCACAGGCAACAAGAGAACACAATGACGCAAATATACTGGCAATGGGTGCAAGAGTGGTAGGACCGGGACTTGCCTTAAAGATTGTCGATACATTTTTAAACACTGAATTTTCAAATGATGAGAGACATATCAGAAGAATAAATATGATAGAGGAAGATTAGGTGTAAACGGTAGAGATTAAATTCTTGACAGTATAAAATCATGGGAGTATCATTAAAGATATGTTAGAAAAAAGATTTTTATCAATGTATTTAATATTATACAGTATATGTGTATTGATTGTATTGATATGTAATCTTTTGAAAATAATTCACCCGATAAATTAGGGTTACGAAAGGAAGTATTGTTATGGCAAAAAAAGACATCGATTGGAATAATCTTGGATTTGGTTATGTAAAGACAGACAAAAGATATGTGTCAAACTTCAAGGACGGAGCATGGGATGACGGAGCACTTATAGATGATGATATGATTACTATCAGCGAGTGTGCCTGTGTACTCCAGTATGCACAGACTGTATTTGAAGGATTGAAAGCATATACTACAGAGGATGGCAGAGTGGTATGCTTTAGACCTGACTTAAATGCCTCTCGTCTTGCAGATTCAGCAAGCAGACTTGAGATGCCGGTATTTCCTGAAGATAGATTTGTAGATGCTATTGCTAAAGTGGTTGAGGCAAATATTGATTATGTACCACCATATGGTTCTGGTGCAACATTGTATATTCGTCCTTATATGTTTGGTAGTGATGCCATCATTGGTGTTAAACCTGCCAATGAGTATCAGTTCAGAGTATTTACAACACCTGTAGGACCTTACTTTAAGGGTGGTGCAAAGCCTATCACTATCCGTGTTAGTGACTTCGACAGAGCAGCTCCTCATGGAACAGGTCATATCAAGGCAGGACTTAATTATGCTATGAGTCTTCATGCAATAGTTGATGCTCATCAGAAAGGATTTGATGAGAATGTTTACCTTGATGCAGCTTCTCGTACAAAGATTGAGGAGACTGGTGGAGCAAACCTTATCTTTATCACAAAAGACGGCAAGTTTGTTACTCCTAAGTCAAACAGTATTCTTCCATCTATCACACGCCGTTCATTAGAGGTTGTTGCAAAAGATTATCTCGGAATGGAAGTTGAAGAGAGAGAAGTATATCTTGATGAAGTTAAGGATTTTGCTGAGTGTGGTCTTTGTGGTACGGCAGCAGTTATCTCTCCTGTAGGAAAGATTGTTGACCACGGCAAAGAAATTTGTTTCCCAAGCGGAATGGAGCAGATGGGACCAAAGACAAAAGAACTTTATGATACACTTACAGGTATCCAGATGGGCAGAATCGAAGCTCCTGAAGGATGGATAAAAGTTATCAAATAAATTTAACACTAATAAATTTTTTCACACACGGATTTGTGTCTTAGTACACTTGTCAAAAACCGATGTACTCAAAAATGTGTGTAGAAAAGAGTATTAAATTACAATGAGCAGAGGAAAAGTTTTCCTCTGCTCATTTATTTGTCTGATAAATAATTTTTATAGCTTATAAAGTGTGGGTTTTATAATATGATGTTGGGGGCAAAAGGTATTTTGACCCCAACATCATATTATTATTTTACAAGTTTTATATCAGTGATAACAGGTGTACCGCTTCCTGAACCAATAGCACCGTTAAGTGTGATGGTATCTGAAGCACCCCAGTAACCGGACCATGCAGGATTGCTTACTCTGTAGCGGTTGTTTCCGAGACTTTCGCAATTACCGCTCCACATTGATGTGATTTCTCTTGAGAGAGTAAACTCGACCGTCCATCCTGATGTAAATGTTTTAGAAGTGTTGTTTTTGAGTGAAATCGTAACGATTCCGCCACTTCCCCAGTCGCTTTCAAGTTTTACTGAGCCGGTTATGTCATCAGAATCTGATGGAGCGACTGTCGGAGCGACTGTCGGAGCCACTGTTGGAGCGACTGTCGGAGCCACTGTTGGAGCGACTGTCGGAGTCACTGTAGGAGCAACTGTCGGAGTCACTGTAGGAGCAACTGTAGGGGCAATCGTTGGAGTTGCCGTTGGTTCTGCTGTTGCTGAGTTACCGTCAATATCAGATACAGTGAAGTTAATCTTTACATTGTTTAGTGTCTGATAGGATACATTATTAAAGTATGCCTTATAATTTCCATTTTCTACAGTGACATTATTTACATGTGTGTTTGCCCATACATTTATAAATGAGAAGTTGAATATCGGGCAGGTGAGTCCGTCATCAGAAGCTTTCTTTGATGTGTCATAGAGGAAAGTATTATTCTTCATTGAATATGTAGTACCGTTTACCTCTATTGATGAGACTTTTATAGTTGCTTTATTAAAAGCAGAAGCATCTTCATCACCTACATTTATGTCTCTTATGTAAAGTGAGCCTATGTTGCTTAACTGGCTCTGTGTTGCATCGAGACTGAGTGAGAATGTACCTCCTTTTGAATAAATATCAACATATTCGTCGCTGACTACTGACTGCCAGCTTGCTGTTTCAAGGAGATAGAGCTTAGCTCGTACATAATTGGCTTTTGGCACTGTTACCTCACATGAAGCACTGTAGCCGAGAGGGACTGATGCCGTGATTTTGCAAGTGCCTGCATTTACTGCCGTAACCTGTCCTTTAGAATTGACAGTTGCAACTTCTTCATCACTTGATTTCCATGTAATCTTGTCTTTGCTGTCAGCAGGTGTGAGAGTTGCATTGAGCTGTTTTTTCTCATCACCGATATTTATTATCATTGAAGTCTGGTCAAGTTTTATGCCGGTGGCAGTTGCCGATGAGGAGTCACCGTAAATTTCCATGATTGCATTGATAACTGACTGCTGTGTAACTTTGTATGAATATCTGTCAAATAAGCCGAAACCATAATTTCCGTTGTAGCCGTTGTCCCATGCAACAGGAATGATTCCGTACATATCTGAGTAATAACAGAATTTTTCGTAGTAGTCTGCACGGCAGGCAGCATTTTGTGAATCAAAGGCTGATTTGTCTATCGCACCAAATTCGCCGACTACTACCGGATAACCGTTTTCTACAAATTTTGTGTTCATTTTCTTTAACTGTGATGCCATATAGGATTCATCGCCCCAGCTTGCCACTTTGGAACTGTTTGTAGCTTTTTCGCCCCACTGTGTGCAGGTTGATGATTCTGTACCACAGAAATCCCATGGGTCATAATAATGTACGGAAACCATTATTCTTTTCTGGCCTGATGGAATTGAAGATGAAAGATATTTATCTGAAGGCATTTCAAATCCATAATTATCTGCCGTATAGTTGATATTTGTGTTCCAACCGGGAATAAGAAGCCATCTTTTATCGTTGTTGCCGCCTGATTTTCTGACTGTATCAACAAAAATCTGATTATAAGCATTTATATTTGCATATGCATTATAAGAAGGATTTCCATATGTACCGTCAAATTCTTCATTCATTGATTCAAATATAAGATGCTCGTCGTAGTTTTTAAATGTGTCGGCTATCTGCTCCCAGCAGGCTTTGTATTTTGCCTTAATCTTAGTCTGTTCACCATTTCCGCAGAGAAGCCAGCCGCCTGAAACGGTCGTATATCCGTCACCGTGCATATTGACTATGGCATAGAGTCCGTTGTCAACACACATATCGACAACCTGTTTAACTCTGTCGAGCCAAGAGGAATCAATTTTATATCCGTTGCTGTCATCAATCATGCTAAGATATGACACTGGGATTCTGATTGACTTAAATCCTGCATCTTTTACCGCAAGGATAAGTTCCTCGTTAATCTTTGGATTGCCATAGGCTGTCTCGTTTGGTGTTCCGTTTGAGGATGCTTCAAGCTGGTTTCCAAGATTCCAGCCTGCTCCCATTGCTTTGGTGATCTCTGTCTGATTAAGATTGTTGAATGATGATGCTGAAACAGTCTGCACATTCTTCTCCGGAATACAAACTGTTGTGGCGATCATGGCTGCTGATAATAATACAGCCATTACTTTTTTGCGAAGTCGCATAAATTTTCTCCTTTCATGTTAAGTGCTTGTTTTTCAATACAACATCATAATATCCTTTTTGTGAAATATTTGCAATTATTATTCACAGAATATTAAAGATTTCGTCACAATTACTATAATAAATGCTGGTTTAGCAAAAAAATACGGTTTGAATTTGTGCAATATCGCTATTTCGATTTACAAAAAGTTCAATTTATTTACAAAAATGTTAAAAATTCTATATATTGTTGCTTTCTGTTTTTTGTATTATAATAATGTGATGCAGGAGTCAAAAGCAGAAAATTGCGAAACTATCATAAATATTGATTAAATTGTGCGGATATAACAAATAGTGTCACAATTAGCACAACATATAGTTAGTTTCGCAAACGCCTATTTAAAATAGATCTGAAAGGAGATATTTCCTAATGAAGAAAATAGTTTTAACCGGTGGTGGAACAGCCGGTCATGTCACACCCAATATCGCACTTATACCGGAGCTTAAAAAAGCGGGATATGAGATTTATTATATCGGTTCTTATGAGGGAATTGAGAAGAAACTTATAGAGAAAATGGGAATACCTTATTATGGGATTTCAAGCGGAAAACTTCGCAGATATATTGATCTTAAGAATATCAGCGACCCATTTAAGGTATTAAAAGGATTTGCACAGGCGAGGAAACTTCTTAAAAAGATTAAGCCTGATGTTGTATTTTCAAAGGGAGGATTTGTATCAGTTCCCGTTGTTGTTGCGGCAAAATCAAGAAAAATTCCATGTATCATACATGAGTCAGATATGACACCGGGACTTGCAAATAAGATATGTATTCCATGTGCAGTGAGAGTATGCACAAATTTCCCTGAGACACTAAAGCATCTTCCAGCGGAAAAAGCTGTACTTACGGGTTCGCCTATAAGGGAGGAACTTTTTAAGGGAGATAAAGAAAAAGGACTTAAATTTTGTGGATTTGATAATTCAAAACCGGTTATTCTTATAATAGGAGGAAGTCTTGGAGCAGTTGCCGTAAACAATGCGGTAAGAGGGATACTTCCGGAACTTTTGAAGAAATTTCAGGTAATACATCTCTGCGGAAAAGGAAAGAAAGATGACTCACTTGTAGGTACAAAAGGTTATGTGCAGTATGAGTACATAAGTGAGGAACTTCCTGACCTTATGGCGGCTTCTGATATAATGATTTCAAGAGCCGGGGCAAATGCCATATGTGAGATACTTGCACTTAAAAAGCCTAATATACTTATACCATTGTCTGCACAGGCAAGCCGCGGTGACCAGATATTAAATGCGGCATCATTTGAAAAACTTGGTTACAGTATAGTTATTCAGGAGGAGGAAGTTACCAATGAAAAACTTCTTGCCGCCGTAAATGAGGCATTTGACAATAAAGAAAAGTATATAGCTGCAATGAACAAGAGCCAGCTTAACAATTCAATAGAAAAGATAGTTGGTCTGATAAACAGTGCCGCTAAGTAATCATTGTTTGGCTGAAAATGGAATAGCGGTACAAAGTAAGAAATGCAAGACTGAACTGTTACTAGTAAGTAGAGTATTTTGCGAATATTATTGACTTTGAGTGGCACTGTCATGCAAAAGGACGGTTTAGAATGGAGGATTGAAATGAGCAATGGTTCGATACCAAAAGACCCGGTGATGCTGCTTAGTTATGTGAATACGCAGCTTAGGGATTTTTACCCTGACATTGAAGAAATGTGCAAATCACTTGACATTGACAGGGAAGAACTTGAAAATAAACTTGCTGCCATCGATTATAAGTATGATGGCAGCATGAACAAGTTTGTTTAGAAAGTCATTGGGTTTCCGGTTACATCGCGTGACACCCACATTGACATTCCGGGACCGTGATTTCCGAATGGTCTTGTGTGGAAACCGAATTTTTCATAGAAACTTTCACGATGGTAGGCTGCCATAAGGCTTACCATTACGGTTTCCCCTGCCACTACATCTTTTTGTATGTAGTCAAGTTCACGGCGTATAAGTTCCGTACCTATGTGATGTCCCTGATAGTCCGGGTGTACGATTACATCTGTTATGAAATATGTATAGCCGCCGTCACTTACGATGCGTGCCATACCGACAGGTTTATTGTCACAGACTGCTACGCAGAGATAAAATGAGTTTTTAAGGGCAATGGCTGCCCTTTTTTCAGTTACATTTATCCAGTTTACTGATTTTCTGAGTGCGTTATAATCTTCAACGCTTATATTGTTTACATATGTTATCTTAGTTTCTTTGTTCATAATGTTTGTTATCCTTTTTTGGTTTATATATAAATATTTGGCTGCTCTTTTTAAACATCAATTTTATAGACTTTCATTGTATTTGATTTTATGTTTGTATTTGCGAATCAATATTACAGACATTTCCGACTGTTACTTACAGCATCGTATGTTTAAAAAGCAGTCTTTTTGTTTCTTAATATATTTTACCACAAGTATAATGTTTTGGGTTAGTTTTATTTGATATTCTGTCATAAAAAGAAAATTTGGCAAACAATGAACAAGCTCGTTATATGCCGATACTCTTTTTATGCCTGAACTGTTGCTAAGATGTAATATTTTTAGATACAGTTGAATAAAATATTATTGCATATGAATTATATATCAGCGGGGCAATTTTTACCCTGACAATAAAATTAGACATTTGCGAAACTATCATAATCTCACAGTTAACACAACATATAATTAGTTTTGCAATCATCTATGGCAATTAAATAAATTTAAGGAGATTTCTATGGAACTTAAAACCGCACAGATAACTTCAAATCAGATAGTTTGTCACAGTGATACACAGATTACATTGGAAAATGATATGAATGTTCCTGACAGCAAACCCGATATAGATAAGATAATTAAAATAGAGGGAAATATTTTATCTAATTCGGTTGTGGCACTTGACGGCAGGGCAGGCATAAAAGGAACCCTTGATTATTTTATTTTATATACGAGCAGTGACGATATTGTTCCAGTACATAATCTTTCCGGAAGTATAAATTTTGATGAGTCGGTAGGGCTTGATGAGGTTTCGGAGGGAGATGATATTGACTGTCATTTTGAGATTGATGACTGTCAGGCAAACCTTATAAATTCAAGAAAACTGAGCATAAATGCCATTATAGGGATACATTGCTGCAAGCCGGTGAGCGATAATTATGAGGCAGTGTCATCACTTTCGGACTCTGAGGATATAGGAATGACGGAGTCGGAGGGATTATATTCAAAGTTAAAGAATGTAGCATATACACATCTTGTTATCAGCAAAAATGATATACATCGTATTTACGAGGAGATAAATCTGCCGAAAGCAAAACCGAATATTGATTCAATATTGTATTATAATATAAGACCTCTTAACATCCAGACTAAAGTTGTCGAGGATGGTGTAAGACTTATGGGGGATTTGAATATTTTTGTTTTATATACTCCTGAAAATGAGGAGCGGAGCCTTGAATATTTTGAGACAGAAGCGGCTTTTGACGAGATTATAAACTGTAATAACTGCAATGAGGATATGATTCCTGATATTGATGTGAGTGTCGGCAGCAGGGAGCTTTCAGGAAAGCCTGATGAGGATGGTGAAAACAGGATAATAAGTTTTGAACTGACACTGAAATTGCAAATGAAGTTTTATGAGAATAAAGAAACTCAGATACTCGACGATGCTTATTCAACGGCAATGGAGCTTGAGCCAGTAAGAAAGACTATGTCACTAAACAGGCTTATTATGAAAAATCAGAGTGTTTTGAGACTTTCTGAGCAATTTAATATAGACAATCAGGATAAAATACTTCAAATATGCAATACAACGGGAAAGATAACGATTGATGAACAGCAGGTTGTAAAAGACGGGATACAGCTTGACGGCGTGATGCAGCTTGATGTTTTGTATATGACGGAAAATGATTCTAATCCTTTATCTATCGAAAAGGTGGTAATGCCGTTTCGTCATGTTATCGAGATTGATGGTCTTAGTACTGAATGTTACTATGAATTGCAATTTGAGATAAACAATATAAATGTTATGATGCTTGACAGTTCGGAAATTGAGGTCAAGGCAAATATAACATTATGTGCCATTGCTTTTTCAAATTTTGAGGAGAATTATATTTTTGATGTAAATATTGAACCACTTGATTTTGAGCGACTTCATAAACTGCCCGGAATAGTAGGTTATTATGCGATAAAAGATACACCGGTGTGGGATATTGCGAAAAAATACCGCACGACCGTTGAGAGTATCAGCCAGCTAAATGATTTAAGTGGCGACATAGTCCATAAAGGGGAAAAACTGCTCCTTTTAAAAATGGTTGAGGGCATATAATTTGACATATTTAATTGCATAAATAATGTATATAGTGTAAAATAAATGCAGAAGCGAGTTAAGTTTTGAAATGGATTTAGCCCTGCTTCTGTATTTTTGTAGTTATTTTTCATTTACAGGTCTGATACGGAATGTCAGGATTTGTTAATGGCTAAGTAACTCTTGTGTCCTGAAAGGAGGATTTATGCGTATGAGATATGACATTATTATAGTCGGTGCAGGCCCCGGAGGAATTTTTGCATCATATGAATTGGTTAAGAAAAATCCTGAGATTAAGGCTGCCGTATTTGAGACAGGTCATTCACTTGAAAAGAGAGTCTGCCCTATTGACGGCGATAAGATAAAAAGCTGTATAAATTGTAAAAGCTGCTCTATAATGAACGGTTTTGGCGGGGCGGGTGCTTTTTCAGACGGTAAATATAATATAACAAATCAGTTTGGCGGTACTTTATATGAATATATAGGAAAAAATAAGGCTCTCGACCTTATGTATTATGTAGATGAGTTAAATCTTAAATATGGCGGTGAGGGTACAAAACTTTATTCGACAGCCAATACAGAGATAAAGAAACTTTGTGTTCAGAACGGTCTTCATCTTCTTGATGCCTCTGTCCGTCATCTTGGAACGGATAAGAATTATGTTGTTCTCGAAAATCTTTATGCAGAACTTAAAGACAAAGTAGATTTCTATTTTGACACGCCTGTAGACAGTGTTTTACAGAATGGTGACGGTTATCTTATAAAGACGGCAAAAGGTGATTATCAGTGTGATAAATGTATCATATCAGCGGGAAGAAGCGGAAGTAAATGGATGGAAAAAGTCTGTTCAGAGCTTAATATTCCGACAAAATCAAACCGTGTTGATATTGGTGTCAGAGTTGAACTTCCGGCAGAAGTATTTTCACATCTCACGGATGAACTTTACGAGAGCAAGATAGTTTACAGAACAGCGAAATTTGAGGATCTTGTCCGTACATTCTGTATGAATCCACATGGTGTTGTAGTAAATGAAAACACAAACGGAATAGTTACGGTAAACGGTCACAGTTATGAAGACCCAAGCAAACACACTGAAAATACAAACTTTGCACTTCTCGTTGCAAAACATTTTTCAGAGCCGTTCAGAGACAGCAACGGATATGGAGAGAGCATAGCAAAACTTTCAAATATGCTAGGCGGCGGTGTCTTAGTGCAGAGATTTGGTGACCTTATAAGAGGAAGACGAAGCAATGCAACTCGTATAGCTGAGGGATTTGTGACACCTACGCTTTCGGCAACTCCGGGTGATTTAAGCCTTGTAATGCCAAAGAGAATACTTGACGGCATTATAGAAATGATATATGCACTCGATAAGATAGCACCGGGAACAGCAAATGACGATACGCTTCTTTATGGTGTTGAAGTCAAGTTCTATAACATGGAAGTTGAGATAGATGAAAACCTTGAAACTCCGCTTAAAGGACTTTATGTTATCGGTGACTGCAGCGGTGTAACACATTCATTGTCACACGCATCGGCAAGTGGAGTTCATGTAGCAAGAGCGATTGCAAGGGCAAATAAATAAGCAATAAAAATGAAATGAGGAATAAAGATGGCAGAAAATTATTCATTTTTTTCAAATAAGAAATGCGAGTATTTTCCATGCCACAAAGTATCAGATGAGATAGCAGAAAAGGACTTTAATTGCCTTTTCTGCTATTGTCCTTTATATCTTAAAGAAAAGTGTCCCGGAAATCCTGTTTACTTTGTGACGGCAAATGGAGAAAAAATAAAAGACTGTTCAAAATGTACTTTTCCACACAGGGCGGCAAATTATGAAGAGGTGCTTAAGTGCCTTATGTCAAAAGATGAAATTCTTGAAGTGGATATAAGTGAGCTGATTGTGGATATGGAGACGGAAATAGAACATTCATGTGGATTTGAGTCAATGGATGCGGAGATGAAAAGACAGCATAAGGAGATAATAAATGCAGCATATGATAAATTTTTCAGTGAGAAAAAAGTAAAAGTCATTCTTAAACAGATTGACGAAAGTGTGGTGACAACCGCCGGATTTGTATTTGGAGAGCAGACAATAGAATGTAACGCACTGGAAAAAATGAATGTGGCGTACGGCGACATAGACAGTGCTTATCTGTACGCATTTGGAATAAAGGATATTGATGAAAAAGTGTTGGAGGAAAGTTCACTTCTTGAAAAATATTATGTCGAATGTCTGATGATAGCGGCAACAGATGTGTTGAGAGACTGGATTAGAAGTTATATAGAAAGAAAGCACAGCGTAAGGCATAAAAAATATGTGACGGATTCATTTGGACCGGGATTTTATGGGATGGATATATCAGCGGTGCCAAAACTTGTGAAAATAACGGGGGCAGAGAAAGTGGGTGTGTCAGTTGATAAAAGCGGAAATATGCAACCGGCAAAAAGTTGTGTTGGGATTTATCTTGTGACGAAGAAAGAGTATGGGGAGAGGATAAAGGATTGTGCATTTTGCGTGGGAAACAAAGGTGGATGTGCGGTATGCAGGGGAAGATAGGAGAAAATTGTTTTTGGCAGAATAAGTTATTTTACAATGCAAATTTATGGTATAATTTTAATGATGTTGGGATCAAAAGGTATTTTGCCCCCAACTAATGCCACGGATTGCATTATTTTACATTTATATAAGATGGAGGTTCAAAAGATGACAGAGGGAAAGGATTTATTGCAGGTATTATGGAGTGGGGCAGATGTACTCAGAGGGAAGATGGATGCAAATGAGTATAAAACATATCTTCTTGGTCTGGTTTTTTATAAATATTTATCAGATTCGTATTTGTCAAAGGCATATGATTTGATGAACGATGAGAAACCGGACAGCCTTGAAGAAGCACAAGAGTGTTATGAAGAAGTGATGGAGAGTGAGGATGCAAAAGATTTGCTTGAAGAATTAAAAGAGTCACTTCATTATACTTTAGATTCGGATATGACATATGTAAGTATGCTTAAGAGTGCAAAAAATAATTCATTTAATCGAGAAAAACTCCAAGCGGCATTTAACAGGATTCAGGAGTCAGACCAACTGTTTAATGGGTTATTTGCGGATGTTGACCTGTATTCAAATCGTCTTGGAACAGGAGACCAGAAACAAAGTGCAACGATAGCTGAGGTTATCAAGGTGCTTGAGGGTGCCGACCTGATTCATGCAAAAGGAGATGTACTTGGTAATGCCTATGAATATCTTATCGGACAGTTTGCATCTGAAACAGGAAAAAAAGCAGGAGAATTTTATACGCCGCATGGTCCGGCACAGTTGCTTTGCCAGATTGCAATGGACGGTCTTGAAGAAAAAAGGGGATTACAGGTATATGACCCGTGTATGGGTTCAGGCTCGCTTATGCTTAGTTGCAAAAACTATTCAAAAGAACCTGATTATATAAGATATTACGGACAGGAACTTATGCCGTCTACATATAATCTGGCTAGAATGAATATGTTCCTGCATGGGGTTTTACCTGAAAATCAGCATTTAAGAAATGGTGACACATTGGATGCCGACTGGCCGACAGACGAAGAAACAGAGTTTGATGTAGTAACAATGAATCCGCCGTATTCAGCAAAATGGTCTGCCGCTGAGGGATTTAAGCAGGATGAAAGATTTATGGACTATGGTGGAAAACTTGCACCAAAATCTAAAGCTGACTATGCCTTTTTATTGCATGGATTTTATCATTTGAAGCAGACGGGAACTATGGCAATCGTGTTGCCGCATGGAGTATTGTTCCGCGGGGCAGCAGAGGGAACGATAAGGCAGACACTTTTGGAAAATGGTTCAATATATGCTGTAATAGGATTGCCTGCAAATATGTTTTACAATACATCAATACCGACTTGTATCGTTGTATTAAAAAAGCACCGTGAGGGCAGAGATGTATTGTTTATAGATGCATCGGGTACTGAATTTTATGAAAAAGAGAAAAAACAGAATGAAATGAAAGATGAACATATAGAAAGTGTTCTGAAACTTTATAAGGACAGGAAAACAGTTGAAAAAAAGGCATATCTTGCATCTTATGAAGATATTAAATCAAATGATTTTAATCTTAATATACCGAGATATGTAGATACAACAGAGGAAGAACCTGAGATAGACCTTAATGCGTTGACAAAAGATATGGCAGAAACAGATAAAGGTATAAAAGAAAGCACGGATTCATTGCTTGGAATGATGAAAGAACTTACTTTTGGCAATGAGGAAACAAAAAATGCAGTGAACGAGCTTATCAAAGTGCTTAGGGAGGTGTGATTATGGCGAAAAAACCGAATATTAGGTTCGCAGGGTTTGAGGACGATTGGGAACAGCGTAAGCTGGGGGATTACCTTGAGGTATCAAAACAAAAGAATAAGAGGGAATCGTTTGGAAGGGAGGATGTTTTATCCGTTTCGGGCGAATTCGGAATAGTTAATCAAATAGAATTTCAAGGGAGATCATTTGCTGGAGTATCTGTAGCAAACTATGGTGTGGTTGAGTATGGAGATGTAGTTTATACAAAATCTCCATTAAAATCTAACCCATATGGGATAGTTAAGACAAACAAAGGAAAATCAGGCATTGTATCGACTTTATATGCAGTATACAAGCCTAAAAATAATGTGGAGTCTGAATTTGTTCAGATTTATTTTGAATCGGATTTTCGTATGAATACATATATGCATCCTTTAGTAAATAAGGGTGCAAAAAATGATATGAAGGTTTCAGATGAAAATGCACTAAAAGGTCCAGTTGTCTTTCCACAGATAGAAGAGCAAAGAGTAATTTCGCAATATTTCAAGCAACTCGACCACCTCATCACTCTTCATCAGCGAAAGTGTGACGAGTTAAAAAAAGTAAAAAAATTTATGCTTCAAAAAATGTTTCCGAAAAAAGGAGAGAAAAATCCGGAAATCAGATTTGATGGATTTACGAACGATTGGGAACAGCGTAAGCTGGGGAAACTTGGTTCATTGAAGAATGGAATGAACTTTTCTAAAGATGCTATGGGGCATGGATTTCCCTTTGTTAATTTACAAAATATCTTTGGAAGCAATGTAGTTAATGTTAATGAATTGGGATTAGCTGATGCTACAGAAAAACAATTGTTAGAATATTCATTGCTAGAAGGAGATGTATTATTTGTTCGTTCTTCAGTAAAGCTAGAAGGTGTTGGTGAGGCAGCATTGGTACCAGAAAATCTTGAAAATACAACATATTCGGGATTTATTATTCGTTTTAGAGATGAATATGGACTTAATAATGATTTTAAACAATATATATTTGGGACTCCAAAAGTACGAAATCAAATAATGGCTCAAGCAACCAACAGTGCAAATAAAAACATTAGTCAAGGTGTACTTGAAAATCTTACTTTTGAAGTACCATCATTTTATGAGCAAGCAAAGATTGGCGAGTATTTCTCCAACATCGACCACCTCATCACTCTTCATCAACGAAAGTCCGAAGAATTAAAAAATGTCAAAAAATATATGTTACAAAATATGTTTGCAAAAGGAGAGTGATAAAAGTAACGGAAGTAATTAGTGCATTATTTTGAATTGTAATACAGAAAGTGAGGTAAAATCATGGAGATAATTTGTTTTCACAATCCTGATGAGGAAAATGGTTATTTAAGTAATTGGTTTCATTCAGATTTTTCTATTGATGAAATTGAATTTTCATCGATGGAGCAGTACATGATGTATAAAAAAGCTGTTTGCTTTTCTGACAAAAAAATAGCAGAAGAAATTCTTTCAATAAATGATGTTGCAGAAATTAAAAGATTAGGACGGCAGATTTCAAATTATAATGATAATATTTGGAATGGAATGAGACAGATTATTGTGTACGAGGGACTTTTGGCAAAATTTTCTCAGAATTATTCACTTAAAAAGATGTTAAAAAACACAGGTGATGCAATGCTGGCGGAATGTGCCGTGAGAGATAAAATATGGGGTATAGGATTGTCTATGAGCGACCCAAAAAGATTAAACATTGACGAGTGGAGAGGTCAAAATCTGCTAGGATATGCACTGATGCAGGTTAGGGAGAAATTATAGTAGAATGAAAAGCAGGAAACTCTTAATTTATATTAGAGGATAAATGTTTTCACGGAGAGGAGCATTTTTATGACTGAAAAAATTGGAATAGGAATACAGGAATTTGATGAAATCAGGGATGGTAAATGTTTTTATATAGATAAGACATATTTTATTCGTGAATGGTGGGAGAGCAAAGATAAGGCAACGCTTATTGCCCGTCCGAGACGATTTGGGAAAACTCTTAATATGAGTATGCTTAAACAGTTTTTTTCGGTAGATTATAAAGATAGAGAAGATTTATTTGAGGGACTTTCAATATGGGAGGAAAAAGAGTACAGGCAGTTGCAGGGAACATATCCTGTGATTAGTCTGTCATTTGCGAATATAAAAGAAAAAAATTTTCCGATGACAAGAAAGAAAATATGTCAACTGATTACAAAACTTTATGAAGAATATTCATTTCTTTTGTTTACCGGTTTGCTGGGCGAGGCGGATAAAAGATATTTTAGGCGGGTCTCGGAAAATATGGATGACAGTGATGCTTCTTTGTCTTTGTATCAGTTATCAGACTACTTGTATCGTTATTATGGTAAAAAAGTAATAATTCTTCTTGATGAATATGATACGCCTATGCAGGAGGCATATGTAAATGGATTTTGGGATGAGTTGGCTTCATTTACAAGAAGTCTGTTTAATTCTACATTTAAAACTAATCCATATCTTGAAAGAGCGATAATGACAGGAATAACAAGAGTGAGTAAGGAATCGGTTTTTTCTGATTTAAACAATCTTGAGGTGGTTACAACAACATCAAACAAATATATGACGGCTTTTGGTTTTACTGAGGAAGAAGTATTTAATTCGCTTGAGAAATTTGGATATGGGGATAAAAAAGAAGAAATTAAAAAATGGTATGATGGGTTTGTGTTTGGAAAAATAACAGATATTTATAATCCGTGGTCTATTTTAAACTTTCTGGATAAAGGAAAGATAGATACATATTGGGCAAATACCAGTAGTAATGGATTGGTAAGTAAACTTGTAAGAGAAGGAGATGCAGATTTAAAATCCGTTTTTGAAGAATTGTTAAAAGGCAAAAATATATTGTGTCCTATTGATGAGCAGATAGTATATAATCAACTGGATGATGATTCGGAAGCAGTCTGGAGTCTTTTGCTAGCAAGTGGTTATTTGAAAGTAGTTTCTATTGAAAAAAAAGTAGTTGGAAAGAGACAACTGTATGAACTTTCACTGACAAATATGGAAGTCTTGGATATGTTTTATGATATGGTGAGAGGTTGGTTCAAAAAGTCAGCAGGCAACTATAATGCGTTTGTAAAAGCATTGTTAATTAATGATGTTGAAGCAATGAATGAGTATATGAATGTGATTTCTGAGGAAATATTCAGCAATTTTGATGTTGGAACAAAACCTTCAAAATTACAGCCGGAGAGATTTTACCATGGGTTTGTATTGGGGCTGCTTGTTGATTTGGCAGAGGACTATATTGTGACTTCAAATCGTGAGAGTGGTTTTGGGCGGTATGATGTAATGATAGAGCCAAAAGATAGGAGTAAAGAGGCTTTTATTTTGGAGTTTAAGGTCTATAATCCAAGAAAGGAAGACTCTCTGGAAGAAACTGTAGAAAATGCTCTTATACAGATTGAAGAAAAGCAGTATGAGACAAATCTGAGTGCAAAAGGAATATCAATAGATAATATTAAAAAGTATGGTTTCGCATTTAAGGGCAAAAAGGTTCTGATAGGGTGCAGGGGTTAAATAAGGATGAGATACTTTAACTTGGGAACAGCGTAAGCTAAGTGAACTTTTAGAAAAATATGAGGATCCTGTAGAAATACCTCATGATGGCTATGAAAGAGTTGGTATCCGAAGCCATGCCAAAGGTACGTTTCATAGTTTTGTTGAGCCAGGGAAAGAACTGAATACGGCAAAAATGCATAGGGTTGCTGCTGACAAATTTATCTTAAATATAACGTTTGCATGGGAACATGCAGTAGCAATTACAGATGAAAATGATGCTGGAAAGCTTGTTTCTCACAGGTTCCCGCAGTTTTCCTTTAATCCAGAACTTAAGTCACATTTTTTTAAATATCTAATGTTAGACAAAAAATTTAAAGAACATCTTGAGTTATCATCTCCTGGAGGTGCTGGAAGAAATAGGGTTTTGAAAATATCAGATATGCTTAAATATGAAATAAAGTTACCAAGTATAGAAGAACAGGTGAAAATTGGCGAATACTTTGATAAACTCGACACCCTCATCACTCTTCATCAGCGAAAGTGTGACGAGTTAAAAAAAGTAAAAAAATTT